>Ga0131853_10000882_pt1 | contig 54003 bp, 51 predicted proteins | sample TergutLab28metaG_FD_92764 | JGI IMG/M metagenome (GOLD analysis project Ga0131853, IMG submission 92764) | Labiotermes labralis P1 segment gut microbial communities from Petit-Saut dam, French Guiana - Lab288 P1 (version 2) (version 2) | ecosystem: Host-associated > Arthropoda: Insects >...
CAAGGTCAATGATTGATTTTAATTCCATGATTAAAACCTCCTGTAAAAATAAATAGTTTGTAGCAAACTGTGAATACTTTTGTTTCCACAATTTACTTGCTTACATTGTCTCATGTATTAGTCGTACTGCGTGAAAAGTTCCGCAAACGTCGAATATTAAACGTTCATGGAACTTTTCTTATTATTTTTTATAACTTGATATAATGTTGTCAGTACATATCTTATGTTGTCATTTTATTGCAAACAAGATATTTAAGTATAAATAAAATACGAGGGGGTTTTTCTGCATGTTACAACTATCAACAAATGAAATAGCAAAAAACCTGGTAAACAGATTAAATAACTATGCCGCCAAAAGTGAAATTGACTATATAAAAATGGTATATGGGTTAGAAATCATGCTACATAATATCCCAAAGTTAATTATAATAGTTCTTTTCTCATTTTTGCTAGAAACATTTCCGTATACATTAATGACACTGGCAACTTTTGCAATCATACGACGTTATGCCGCAGGGCTTCATGCAAGTAATGGGTATTCTTGTATGTTTATTTCATTAATTATATTTGTTGGTGTGCCATATTATCTTGTTACGACTAATTTTGTAGTTAACATGCAAGTATTTATAATTATTTTTTCTCTGGTCACTTTAGTCATGTTCAAATATTCACCAGCGGATACAGAAGCAAGACCTATAATTGGTAAGAAAAAGAGAACACAGCTTAAAATAAAATCTGTGCTTTCATGTGTTTTAATATTTATTTTGGCATTAGCACTTCAAAGCGAAGTAGTTTATGTAATGGTTTCATTGGGGGCGATTTATGCATGTGTTGCTGTGCTTCCTGCAACCTATATTTTATTAAATAGAAGGAGAAAAAACTATGAACAGTATGAGTAAGAGTAGTTCGTTTATGAGTTGGATTAAGGGTAAGATTGCAGGAATTATTTCTTCGGTTTTGATTAAGCAGGCTGAGGAAGGTGTGAAGTTTTCGTGGTTCATTTTAATTTCAGAAAGTAAAATACCAGATGAGTTGTTAGTAACAAAAAATAAAATATAGTTATGTAGAAACCAAAGCCAAATATTTTTTGGCTTTTTTATTGACACATTTTGCAAAACAATGTATAAATGACATACGTAAGCTTAATAAAACTTATACTTGTTAAGGTAAAAATCATGAGCATAATCTTTGTACTTATTCCTGCATTACTATTTACAATGATATTTCAAAACTTGAATTGTAAAATATTTTCTGTTAAAAAACTCTTTACTATATTCGTAGTTATGTGCTTTGTTGTGTTATTTTCTGTTGGTGTTATGTTAATAAATCCTCAACTAACATACTTAATTGATGTTGTTGGAAATTTTTTTATTGTGATATGTTTAGCAATTTTCTCATACACAAATACTAAATCATTAAGCTTGAGTGTATTGCTTTCGTTGCTAACCGTAATAATAGCGATGGTTATAAACAACATAACGTTTATTCCGGCTCAAATTATACTTGATATCACACTTGAGGATTCACGAGGAAGCATTTTTCTCCATATTATTGGAGTTATTCTAACATTTCCACTATGTTATTATACTTCGCTTTTTATAGGTAGGAAACTTGATAATCATTTGTCAAGCCTTGTAGGAGAAGTAAGTAAAAAATTTATTTTATATAGCACAGTTCTTGCATTTGTTACTTACGTATTTGCCCAAATAAACATTTTTGTTTACCTTATAGTAGAAAGTTATGTAATTCTTTCATCAATAAACGTTGTAATACTTGCTTTTATTTTTCTAACTGCTTTAATCATCATGGTTTCATATTCAAATAGCCAACAAAAGCAATATGACATGGAACAAGAAAAAAAAGCTAATAAAATAATATCCAAAAACATAAAACAAATTGAAGCAAATTATGAAGAAATGCGTAGCTATCGTCATGACCACCGTTCTATACTTAGTACACATCTTATTTTATTAAAGAATAAAAATTACAAAGAGCTTGAAAAGAGCGTGAAAGAAGGTATTGATTATGCTGATGAAATATTAAAAAAAACAGATGATACCATGAGCAAACTAATTAATGTAAAGCTGCCGCAGCTAAAAAGTTTGTTGGCGGTAAGGTTTGCACAAGCACTTTCAAAAGATGTTGAACTAACTATTAATATTCCCGAGCCGGTTGAAGATATTGGTGTAATTAATATAGAGTTAAATCGTATTGTTGGTATTATTTTAGACAATGCACTGGAAGAGCTTAGTTTATGCAAAAGCCCTGAAAAGGTTTTAACATTTTCTATGATAAATGAAACACATGCTACACTAATTTCATGCGGTAATACATGTACAAATCAAGCTGATGTTTTAAAAATATATGAAAAAGGGTTTACAACAAAAGAAAATGGTAGTGGGCTTGGTTTATATAACTTAAAGAACTTGTGTAAGAAAAATAATATACTTGTTTCAATAAATGCAGCAACTGATAAGTTTGAAATAATACTTATGATAAGGAATGTTTAACTTTATGCTTAGTATTTTTATTTGTGATGATAATAAAGTACATCTTGATGCTTTATACGATTACATTAGTCTACATATTAACAGTGAAGAGTATGATGCAAAAATTGTAATGTGCTCAGTAAATCCAAATGATGTGATAGATTTTATAGGTAAAAACAACGTGAATGGCTTATATTTTTTGGATATTGATTTGGGACAAGATATAGATGGAGTTGAATTGGCAAAAGAAATAAGGCGATATGACCCAAGGGGTTTTATTGTTTTTATATCTTCGCACGAAGACAGGGCGGCAACGATGTTTAAACTAAAAGTTGAGCCTCTTGATTATATTTACAAATCTTTTGATAGAAAAATGAATGTCCACATTTTTGACTGCATAAAATATGCATATAAAAAACATATTTCAAGAAAAGATAAAGAGAGCTTTACCTTTAAAGAAATTGGAGAAAGTTATATATCATGCGAATATGATGACATTCTTTTTTTTGAAACGGATGTTGAAAACAATAAACGACTTGTATTACATACAAAAAAAAGGCAGTATATTTTTTACAACTCCTTAAAAGAAGTAGCAAAAATACTGCCTGATGGTTTATTTTGTTTATGCCACAAGTCAACCATCGTAAATGTTAAAAATATTTCTGCAAATAATATAAATGAGTTAAAACAGAAAAAAGGATACATTACTATGGTAAATGGTGCTGAATGTGAAGTCTCATCACGCAATCGGGCTGCCCTTATTAAAGTTGCTGAAATAATAAGCGATGAATCAAGAGGTAGCAGGGGTGGGTGCTAAAAGTTTTTGAAGGGCTTACTCGATACTTTCCATAAGCACCTTACCGGTTTCACAATCCACAAGAATAATATCCTCACCAATTTTTTTAATACTATCCCAAGGAATCCTATATTCCTGGTCACGCCCAAAAACTCCAAGCACTCTGCCAGGACCGGGGACTATTAAAGTCAAAATATTTCCTGTTGTCTCGTCCATTTCTAAATCACTTACAAAACCAAATCTTGCACCATCGCTTATGTTTACTATTTCTTTCTGGCGTAAATCATACATGCGAGTCATAAAATTAATTTATCTCCCTTAAAAAAATGTATTGATTACAAAAAAATCAAGTGCTATTAAAGCGGCTAAAACCCATAAATAATATGAAAAATATCTAAGTTTGCAAGCTTTAATTAGTTTAAGCAAAAGTTTTATACATAAATAACTTACTACCATTGAAACCACAAAACCAATAAACATTTGCGTATACCCAACAGGGTAGTTAAAAGGTTCACCACTTCTTACTACGGTGAATGTTTCAAGTACACCTGCACCGGCAATGGCAATGAGAGCCAACATAAATGAAAAACGTGCTGCGCTTTCACGTTTTATTCCCCTTGCAAGAGCACCTGTAATTGTCATTCCTGACCGTGAAATACCCGGTGGCAGTGCAAGAGCTTGCATTACACCAACAACTATTGCATCAACGTAAGTTATATCTTTATCTTCTTTTTTTCCGGTAGTAAAGCGGTCTGCAAACATAAGTAAAAAGCCGGTTAGTGTAAAAGCTGCTGCGAGGAAAACACCGCTTCTTAAATAGTTTTCTACTAAATCACGGGCAAAAAATCCAACTGCTACAACAGGGATTGTTCCTACAATAAGAAGCCCTGTCATTTTTGAAAATGGGTTCTTCATGAGCTTCCATATATCACTCCAAAAAACCACCATTATTGCAATAAGCGAACCCAAATGTACTATAATATCAAACGTAAGTGCCGGTTCTTCTATTCCAAAGAGATGGTGCAAAATTACTAAATGCCCTGATGAGCTTATTGGCAAAAACTCTCCAATTCCTTGAAATATCCCCATTATTATTGCTTGTAAATTTGTCATCTAATTTATTCCTACTTCTTTAAATTTATCCCCAAAATTCCGCCAAGCCCACCGCCTGCTATTCCTATTAAAATTACAGTAAAAGTGCGGCTGTCAACTGAAAAATCAGGTAACATGATTATCATAATTATTGCCATAATTAGTACATAAATAAGCCCTGCGCCCATTCCCCAAAGTAAACCTCTGCTTGTTGCTCCTTTTGCTGCGTCAAAACCTGCAACCATTACTGAAAGCAAAGTTGTAATTGCCACAACCATTGGCAGACTGCGCTCGCTCATGTTTGTGTATGTTATAAGCATTGCATAAGCTAAAAAAGCCATACAAGTTATTGCAAAGGCCATACACACTCCAATACCCAAATGCTTTAAACTGTTTGAGTTTATGCCTAAATCCATACTGAAACTCCTCAAATGCTTTTACTAACTATACGCATTTAAGTTTTAAGATATGCTTAAAATAAGCTTAACTTTGTACCCATCCTTTTGGTAGGTGATTTTTTAATCGCCCTTGGACGAGCCTTGCCCAGCCTAGTGGGTTATTTAAATATGTGACGAGTACCCAAGGTTTTTGAATTTTAATGTCCATTTTTGATTCAAGGGAATCCCCTCGCAAATATGCTCTTGCGTCTTGCTCGTTTAAGTCTATAGAATACTTCACATCGGTCTTTTTTACCCCCATTGCGAGTGCTTGACTTGGTACAAAGCCACCTTTTTTTATTTCGCCTAAATGCCAGCCATTTTTGCTTACTCGGATACCGGTTAGGTCAATTTTTTCCGACTGCAAATACAGGCTATCACCATGAGCGGCAAAGTTACCCCGGCTAATTGAAAAGTTTAAGTAAGTTTTTCAAAACTCATTAAACTCTTTGGAATTAAAATCAGCAGTGCGGAAAGTTGTTTTATTATTGGCTTCGTCCTTTTTCCCAAGAAGTGCAATAAAGTGTCCTTCGCCGGTAGCTTTGTGCGGCCAGATTCTTGCAGTATTTTTTAAATCAAAAGGTGATGCAACCCAACCGGCTCTACCTTCACTAATCCCAAGTGCTTCATGATTTATCGGCAATAACTCAAAGTCATCATTCATTTCAAGAAAATATGAAATTATTTCTTCATTTTCGTAGGGATTAAAGGTGCAAGTTGAATAAACCAACTGCCCTCCGGGGCTTAACATTTTTGCTGCAAAAAACAAAATCTCTTTTTGCATAAGTACACAAGCTTCCGGTTTGCTTTTGGAATAGGCTTTGATTAAATCCTCATCACGACGAAACATTCCTTCACCGGAACAAGGCGCATCAACTAAAATCCTGTCAAAAAATAGAGGAAACCTTTCAGCAAGTTTTTTAGGTTCACTGGAAAGAACAATTACATTTGTAACCCCGGCACGCTCTAAGTTTTTTGATAGTGCACGACAGCGAGTTGGGCTTAAATCGTTTGAAATTAGTGTGCCTTTACCTCTCATTTTTCCTGCAATTTGCACAGATTTTCCACCGGGAGCTGCACAAATATCTAAAACTCTTTGTCCGGGTGTTACTCCCAAAACTTCTGCCGGGCACATGGCACTTGGTTCTTGAATATAAAAAAGCCCGGCTTGATAAGCTATACTTTTTGCAGGACGGTTTTCATTTTCAAAAATAAAACCCTCCTTGCACCAAGGTACAGGGGTAGTTAAAAAGGGCAGTTGTTTTAAAACCGTTGCCCCTTCATTATATTTTAATAAATTAACCCGAAGCCCACGTAAAGAAGGATTTTCGTATGATTTTATAAACAAATTAAACTCTTCTTCACACATTAGTGACTTCATACGTTTTATAAAAATTTCCGGCAAATCCATATTAAAAAGCCGATTCGTCTTTCCACTTTTTAATCATTTCACTTAAATCTTTTTGCCCTTCGTCACCGTTTTCACGACTGCGGACGGAAACTTTGTTTTCTTCAATTTCTTTGTCACCAACAACAAGCATTACGGGTATTTTTTGAAGCTGTGCTTCACGGATTTTAAAGCCGATTTTTTCGTTTCTGTTATCAAACTCTGCCCTTAAACCTGCGGCTTCAAGTTCATCAAAAACTTTTTTTGCACCTTCATGATGTTTTTCAGAAATTGGAAGTACTATAATCTGTACAGGTGTAAGCCAGAATGGAAACCAGCCTGCTGTATGCTCTGTAAGCACACCAAGGAAACGTTCAATGCTTCCAAAGCATGTACGGTGAATCATTGCAGGACGGTGTTTTGCCCCATCTGCACCAATATAATTTAAGTCAAAACGCTCCGGCATTTGCATGTCACATTGTATTGTTCCGCATTGCCAGCTGCGCCCTAAGCTGTCTTTAATATGGAAGTCGATTTTTGGTCCATAAAATGCACCATCACCTTCATTTATTACATATTCACGTCCAAGCTCATCAAGTGCAGCTTTTAAATGGCTTGTAGCTTTTTCCCATTCCTCGGCTGTTCCAATGCTGTTTTCCGGGCGAGTTGAAAGCTCAAATTTAAAATCATTTAGACCAAAAGCCGCATAAACCTCTTCAAAAAGTTTAATTGTTAAAATAGCTTCATCTTTTAATTGCTCTTCCATCATATAAATATGTGCATCGTCTTGTGTAAACATACGTGCACGCATAAGCCCATGCATTGCACCAGAATTTTCATGGCGGTGTATAATACCAAGCTCTGCTACACGAAGCGGAAAATCTTTGTATGAATGAAGCTCCTGTCCATAAACAAGCATACTACCCGGGCAATTCATTGGTTTAATAAAAAACTCACGGTCATCAATTTCGCTGCCGTACATGTTTTCTTTATAATTATCATAGTGACCAGAACGTTGCCACAACTCACCATTTAACATAATTGGTGTTGAAATTTCCTGGTATCCATATTTTTTGTGGATTTTACGCCAGTATTCAATTAGTCTGTTTTTAAGGATAAGACCCTTTGGTAAATAAAACGGGAAACCGGGACCTTCTTCCATAAAAGAAAACAGTTTCATTTCTTTACCAAGTTTACGGTGGTCACGTTTTTTTGCCTCTTCTATACGTTCAAGATATGCCACTAGTTCATCTTTTGTAAAAAATGCAGTACCATAAATACGGGAAAGCACCGGACGATTAGAGTCACCTCTCCAAAATGCACCGGCAACAGATGTTAGTTTAAAAACTTTTACAGCACTTGTTTTTGGAACATGAGGTCCTGCGCAAAGGTCAATAAAATCGCCTTGCTTATAAAAAGAGGCTTCCTCTGTAAGCCCTTCCAGGAGCTCAATTTTAAATGGCTCGTCAAGTTTATTTACATATTCAAAAGCTTCGTCACGTGAAAGGGTAAAATGCTCCAGCAGTAATCCTTCTTTGACAATTTTTTTCATTTCTTTTTCAATAACTTTTAAATCATCAGTTGTAAAAGGTGTTTTTGTTAAAAAATCATAATAAAAACCATCTTCAATTGAAGGCCCAATAGCTAGTTTAGTTTCCGGGAATAATCGTTTAACAGCCTGTGCTAAAATATGAGCTGCTGTATGCCGTAGTGCATTTATGTCACGTTCTTCATGTTTTTCTTGCATGTCTAGTCTCCTTCAGTTACAGTTTCATTAGAAAATGTCCAACGAATGTATCATACCACAAATTAGCAGGAGACAAAAGTATGTCATATAAAAACCCTTTTAAAGACCCGGAAGAAAAACTCCTTTTTGCAAAAGTGCTTGATAAATTAGTATCCGCAGAAAAAAAACTTGTTGAAACACACACCAATTTTCTTGACCCGGTTAGGGCAGAATCTTTTTACATGTCACTTGTAAACCAGAAACCATATGAAATTAATGTAGTTCAATATGGTGGGTATCTTGAAGCAGAAAGAAAAGTTATTGGTTTTTATTATGAAGAGAATTTTGACTCATTCGACTCTTTTCCGATTACTGTTTTAAATATTAATTTCAATGAAAAATTTTCTAAAGCCCCAACACACCGTGATTATTTAGGTGGAATTTTAGGGCTTGGGCTTGAACGTACAAAAATAGGTGATATTGTTTTAATGGAAACAGGAGCGGAAGTTTATGTTTTAAATGACGTGGCAAATTATATAACGGAAAATCTGAATAAAGTTGGGCGCACGAGTGTAAAAGTGACCCAAGGTAAGTCGCTTATTGGTAAATCATCTACCGGAATCGAAAAACGAATCACTGTTGCATCAATGCGTCTTGATGCTGTACTTAGTTCAGGAATAAATATTTCTCGTGGAAAGGCGGCAGCTTTAATTGAAAGCGAAAAGGTTTATGTAAACTGGAAGAATGTAAAAAAAACTCACACAATTTCCCCAAATGATGTTATTACCATAAGGGGATTTGGGCGAGTTTCTATTGATTCTTTGGAAGGGAGTACTAAAAAGGATAGGATTGTTTTAAAAATAACTGTTTATAAATAAAATTATTTTTTTAGTTTGTACGATTCCGTAAATACTCCAACGCAACATCTAATGCATCGGCAGGGTCTACTAGGATATCCGGTAAGACAATGGATTGGTTGGCAGTAGTGTCCGGACGCAAAAACAGCGTGTGGGATATCATCGCTTCCAATCCGGAATATGGCAAAACAAAAGGCAGCATCTCTCCAAAAGAAGTGGGGGCGTTGCGGCTGGGTGCGCCTACTATATTGCCAAAGTTGCCATCTTGTATCCAGTAAGCCATCATCATAGCTGAGCTGTATGTGTTGTTGTCTGTAAGCACAACCACAAAAACATTATTAATGTTTGAAGCGGTATCAGGGTTTGGTCGGGACTCAATCACCCCGTCAGCAAATGCAGAGAAAAAGGGAATAATTACTCTCGCATTTAAAGGCGAGATAAGGTTATGTTCAGTGGCAACCTCCACCATCAGTGGACTTAATCTCCTTACTAAACCAGAGCTGGGAACACTAATACCCATAGCCTCAAGTAGCATTAAACCTGCTCGAGAATCACCACCAATGTTGCCTCGTAAGTCTATGACAAATTTTTGGACACCTTTTTCTATAGCTTGCTCTATATATCGAGCCGTTTCCTCTATACTGTCGTCAAGATAAAGTAGACGCAAGTCTATAAAAAAGATATCATCGTATAGCATTTCATGGCGGACAATATAGTCATAGGTTGCGGCAATTGCTGAAACCGAAAAAGGCTCAGTTCGAATGTCCAATGCTTCCAGCTCTGCTTCCATTGTGCTTATTTCACCATTTTCACTTATGGTTAGTATTACCTGGTCATTAGAAATTTCACCACCAGCAACTTTAATCATTGTGCCATAGCGTGCGTAGAGTGCATGATTCCATATCCTGTACACTTCGTTTTCTGCAAAAATATGGGCATCAGTCACTGCAAAAATTTGTGCAGGGGGTATACCGCCAATTTGTACAACCTCGATATTTGTATGTCCATTATTATCAACCAGCCATAACCGTCCGTTTTGTACTTCCCATTGTATGTCCAAGAGCCCGCTGGTCATGCCACCACCATGTAGTCCGCCAAATAGATTAAACCCGGATATATGACCGTCTTGTAATGTCATTATATACCTGTAAGCTGCCAAAACAAATTCTTGCCTAGTGGTAACGTTTTGTGCCACCTCCAGAAATTCGTTACGCACAGCCACATAGTCATCAGGCAGGCGGTTTTCGATAATAAAGATGGGGTGTACCTGCTCTGCCATTTGTACTAAGTATAAGGCGTCTGCGCCATAACCGGTCATGTCTGCCGCATTAACCATTATCGGTGCTATATCAGGTCTGGGGTTGCTGTTCCACACTAAATAATCACGACTTAACCAAAGCAACAGACCTGGTATTGCCACTATGAGAATAATCAGAACTGAAACTGAAATAATAATTCTTTTTAGTACTTTCCTTCTTCTCTGCTTAACTACTTTTTCTTTCTCCATAAATACCCTCCACATTGACTTAAACTGATTATCAAGCTCGTTTGCTATAAGATAAGTATAGATAAAAAATACCCCTGTGCGAGAATCCGGAGAAACTGGGCAAGTTTTTTCTGTAACTGGATACAGTAGAAAGGAATGAGAACCCTTATATGATATATGTTGCTATTTGTGATGACGAAACAAAAATAGGCGCAGAACTGGAATGTGCCTTGCTTGATATATTTGATAAGTTGTCAGTTAAACATGAAGTAGAAGTTTTCTTTTCAGGTGAAGAGCTATGTAAGGCGATAAAATCCGGGGTACACTATGATATAATTTTCCTTGATATAGAATTTGCCCAAAATGAAATAAATGGCATGGAAGTGGGGCAGTTTATTCGTAATACCTACAACAACTATATAGTTTCTATTGTTTATATGTCACGAGTAAAAAGTTATGCCTTAGAGCTATTTGATTTGCAGCCATTTAACTTCCTTATTAAGCCTTTAAAAGTTGAAAAAATAGAAGAAGTCATAAGGAAATATATGAAGATTTTTGGATTTTGGTCAAGGGATTTTACCTATAAGATAGGGCATAACACTTTTAAAGTATGTGTAAAAGATATTGTATATCTTGAAAGCTGTGATAAAAAAATAATTTTATACCTTGCCAGTGGCAGTAAAGATGAGTTTTATGGGTCAATAAAAGAAGTATACCAAGAGCAGTTAAAGGGATTTGATTTTCTTTTTATACACGCTTCTTATATTGTAAACTATGACTATGTAACTGCATTAAAGTTTAATCAAGTGTTTTTGGTCGATAGTGAAACACCATTACCTATCAGCAAGCATAGGAAAAATGAAGTTAGAGAACGATACTATGAGATAATGAAAAGGCGGAGAGTGTGATACTCTCCAATATTTAAAAAACCAACATCAAAATAATAGAAGTCAAATTAAGGCAAACACTAGCCAAAAATATTATAGCAACAACATAACCGGGCTTAATTCCTTCTTTAAGAAGCCTAAAATGAATATGAGTAATATTTGAAGAATCAGCAACATGAGCAGGTTTGCGAGCCAAAATCCTTCTAATTACAACAAGTACACTATCAAAAATTGGTACTCCCATCACAAGCATTGGAATTGCAAGTGAAACTACAGTAGCTTGTTTAAAAGCACCATGAAGCGAAATTGCAGCAAGCAAAAACCCTAAAAGATAAGCCCCGGAGTCACCCATATATACTTTGGCAGGAGGCAAATTTGACCTAAGGAAACCGCCAACAGCAGCAATTAAAATCACAGCCAAAATTGCCGACTCAGGTTGTCCCATATAAAGAGCCACGGCAAAAAATGTAGTGCCGGAAACAAGTGCAAGCAAACCGGACAAACCATCTAAACCGTCCATAAAATTAAAAGCAGTAACAAGACCTACAAACCAAAGAACAGTTAAAACATACTGCAAAATATAAGGTAAGTAAACATAAGAACCGGATATTGGATTAAAAAATCCTGTAAACCTTACATCAAAAGCAAATGCCAAAGAAGCTGCACCAATTTGTACAAGAAGCCTTGGCCAAACAGGAAATTCAACACCTTTTGACTTGGAGTAGTCATCAACTACACCAACACCAACAATTAAAACAGCCCCTGCAAGCACTGCAACAACAGATGGGTCTATACCTTCAATAAAAAAATTAAATGGTATAACAAACAAAGCAAAACCCACAGTGACAGTTATAAACATAGCTAAACCACCGGAAAGTGGTATTGGCTCTTTATGTTTTTTCCGTTCTGTAGGTTTATCTGTAAAGTCGTATTTTAAAGCAAGCTTTGCCATTTTAGGCATAAGAAAGAGTGACGCAGCAAAAAGTATAATAAAAACAATTCCGTATCCAATCATAAGTGTATCTCCTAAAAAATTACTTTCTTAATAGTAGAATAAATTCAATCCTTGACATTATATATCAAAATCTACAAAAATACATTACATTTTTAAAACATCATTTATTGCATTTATTATTGACCCTATGCTGTCACTTGATTCATGCTTTAACATTATTTCCATGTATTTATTACGGTTTTTGTACAAGTCATTAATATTTTCAACGAGATATTCCTTGGTCATTTCATTTTCCGGCAGGATTTTGGAAAAGCCTTGTTTAGAAAATGAGTTAGCATTTAAAATTTGATCGCCACGGCTTTTTTCCTTTGGCAAAGGGATTAGAATATGTGGTTTTTTTAATGCCAAAAGTTCAAAAATAGTATTAGCTCCTGCACGAGAAACTACAATGTCTGCGATTTGAAAAATATCCGGCATGTCATCACTTACATATTCAAACTCGGCATAGCCGGGTAAATTTAAATTTGCAAGATGCCCCTTTCCGCACAAATGTACTACTCGGAAGTTTTTAAGAATCTCTGGCAGTGCTTCACGCACACATTCGTTTATCGAAAGCGCACCTTGACTTCCGCCTGTGATTAAAACTATAGGTTTTCCATTTGGTTCAAAACTAACAAATTTAAAACCATTTAAACGGCTTCCTTTTTGTAATGATTCCCGGATTGGAGTTCCTGTTAAGATAGATTTGCTTGCAGGCACATGTTTTAATGTTTCCGGGAATGAAACACAAATTTTTGATGAAAACGGAAGCACTAGTTTATTTGCAAGACCCGGGGTAATGTCAGACTCGTGGATTATAGTTTTTACTTTACATAGTCTTGCCGCAGTTATTACTGGCACAACAACAAAACCACCTTTGGAAAAAATAATATCCGGTTTTATTTTGCGGATTATTTTTAAAGAATCAATTACACCCTTTGAAATGCGAAAAAGGTCGGTAAAATTTTTTACATCAAAATAACGCCTAAGCTTTCCGCTTGCTATTCCGTAGTAGGGGATTCCAGCCGCTTCAACAATTCCACGCTCAATACCTTTGTGGCTGCCTATATAAGAAATTTCAAATCCGGCTTTTTTTAGTGCCGGCACAAGAGATAGATTTGGTATTACATGACCGGCTGTTCCGCCACCGGTAAGTATTATTTTTTTCATTTTATCACCTTATTTATTTGGGTTGTAAAAAGTTTGCTTTACAAATATAATGTTTCTAAGATTTTGTCAGTATATATAGTTCCTTAATTATATACTCATACACGTGGTTAATGGAAGTGGTGCTTGTTCATGAAATTGGTTTCGATTATTGGAAATATGTCTCATTATGATTTTGGGCTTAATATTGTTTGTAAGCAGATAAGCAGTGTTTTGGAGGAGCTTGGGGTTAATGAGCAAAAAGTTGACCTTGGTGTAATGCATCCTCCTTATTATGATGGCGAAACAACCAGAGCAATTGATGGTATTGTGGCAAATATAAAAGAAGCTGATGGAGTTATTATTGCCTGTACTTCCCAACTTTTTGCACCTTCTGCAATTTTACAAAATTTTTTGGAATATCTGGAGCATGTTGATTATAAAGATGTTTTGAGGCGTAAATATGTACTTTTGGTTGTAGTTTCCCAAAACGGTGGGGAAAGAAACACTTTGGATTATCTTTCTCGTGTTGTCGGGTGTTTTAGCGGATATGTTGTTGGTCAAATTGGGCTGCGTGATGAACATATGAAGGAGATAGACTCGGGTGGTGATGCTGCCGTTTTTATTGATAAATCTGTTGAAGATTTTTATCGTGCTGTAAACTCTTCACGCAAGTATATTATCCCACGAGATTATTATTTTTTAGATGCAATTACTACTGTTGAAGATAATAGATTAGGAACTGCTTCACCTTTAACGCCTGCGGCAGAACATTTTAATAGACCTCAAACAAGCTTTACAGACCAGCAGGAACAAGAAGTTGACGAGCTTTCACGGCTTTTTAGTGAAAAATATGGTGGGGAAACCGTGACTCATGCCCCCCAATTTGTTACTCCACTATCCGCTTCTTCTGTTGCTCAGGCTCGCCCAAAAACTGTACAGCAAATCACCCAAAATCTGCCAAGGTATTACCAGCCTCAGCTTTCTGCTGGTCTGCAATGTATAATCCAATTAAATATTACAGGTGTTGATGCGTTTGAAGGGTTTTTGCATATCCATAGTACCGAGTGTTCATATACAGAGGGTGTTTCTGATGCCCCTGATATTATAATAATGGCGGATCAGGCGGTTTGGTTTGATGTTTTGAAGGGTAAAAACTCAGCGCAAAAAGCTTTTATGATTGGTGGAATAAAGGTACGTGGAGATTTTGTTTTGCTTACAAAATTTGATTCATTGTTTAAGCTTGAGAATGTATAAATGGAACGAATAAATATACTTGATGTTTTTTTTGATGTGACAACACAAGTAAAAGTACTTGATGCCCTAGAAGAATTTTTATCTTCCTCAAAGAATCATTTGGTGTTTACCCCAAACCCGGAAGGTGTAATGCAAGCCAAGCGTAATCCGGAGTTTAAAGAAGCCTTAAACAATGCAGATTTGTCCCTTGCAGATGGAACAGGGATTGTGATTGCCTCAAAGTTATGGAAAAATAAATTGCCTGAACGTGTACGAGGGGTAGACACAATTTTTGCACTCTTTCAAAAACTGTCACTAAATGAAAAAAAATTCACTGCTTATTTTTTGGGTGGTGAGCCCGGAATAGCAGAAGAAGCAAAAATTAAAATGGAAAACAAGTATTCTTTTTTAAACGTTGTTGGGTTTCATCACGGTTTTTTTGATGATGATGAAAAAATTATTGATGATATAAAGATGTTGTCTCCTGACATTTTACTGGTATGTACAGGGATGCCACGGGCAGAATTATGGTCTTACCGTAATAAAGAAAATTTAAACACCAAAATCACAATGTGTCTTGGGGGTACATTAAATATTATGGCAGGAAGAGTACAAATGTCTCCAAAAATCATGCGTAAATTAGGTCTTGAGTGGTTAAATAGGCTATGGCGTGAGCCTAGGAGGTTTTTTAGAATGTTGGATATTCCACGATTTGTTTTTGCTGTATTAATTAGGAGGCTGTTTAAGTGGTGAAGAAGTTTTTTAAAGAACATGTGACAAAACAAACTTTGTGGGACTATCTAATAATTTCCCTTGGTACATTTGGTTTAGCATATGCAGTTATTGCATTTTGGGCACCAATGGATATGGTAACCGGTGGTATTTCAGGCCTTGCAATTATTATTCATGCTTATTCATACGATTTAATAGGTTTTGATATACCTATTTGGCTTTCCAACTTCTTGTTAAATGCCCCGCTTTTGGTTTTAGGGTACAAGATTATTCCAAAGGCTTATTTTATACGTACACTTTTTGCTTCACAGTTTTTAGTACTTGCGTTGTTTTTGGCAGAATTTTTACCTATACCCGAAACAGATATTTTGCTTAGTGCTGTTTTTGGTGGTGTTATTGCCGGTATAGGGCTTGGTTTTGTGTTTCGTGCAATGGCTACAACAGGAGGTACGACTCTTGCTGCTGATTTGCTAAAACGTAAGTTTTTCAAACATTTGTCTGTCCCAAAAGTACTTTTTGGTGTGGATACTGTGATTGTTTTAATTGGTTTCCTGGTTTTTGGTCCAATAAATACAATGTATGCAGTTATTGCCATTTTTGTTTGTTCTAAGGTTACAGATGTAATAATTGAAGGTATGCATTTTTCAAAAGCAGCATTTATTATTTCAAAGCAATCAGACATTATTTCGCAAACAATTTTAAAAGATATGAACCGTGGTTGTACTGCTCTTGATAGTCATGGCATGTTTACAAAGGAAAAGCGTACATTGCTTTTGTGTGTTGTGTCTGCTAAGGAAATCACAAATTTAAAGCAGCTTGTTTATAATCTTGACGAAAATGCATTTGTAATTGTTGCTGATGTTCGTGAAGTTATGGGTGAAGGGTTTAAAAAAGCTAAAGATGCTTTATAGAAATGGAGTTTATATAAATGGTTAGAAATTCATCTTTTGCAGAAATTATGATTTTATTGCCTGCACTTTTGTTGGCACTTACAGTCCATGAGTTATGTCATGGTTTGGCAGCTTATTTTTTAGGAGACAATACGGCAAAACGTGATGGGCGGCTTTCGCTAAATCCTGTAAGGCATATTGACCCTATTGGACTTTTGATGATTTTGTTTGTTGGGTTTGGCTGGGCAAAACCTGTCATGGTAAACCCGTACAATTTGCGCAATCCAAAGGTTGATATGGCTTTTATTGCTTTTGCCGGTCCTCTTTCAAATTTTATAATGTCATTTTTGAGTATGATTTTATTATTTGTTTTTTTAGTTTATTTTCCTGGTGCGCCTACTTATTTAGTAAGTGCAGTGCAAACATTTACAATAATAAATATCATGCTTGCAATATTTAATCTTTTGCCAATTCCTCCACTTGATGGGTCAAAAGTTATTGGCGGAATTTTGCCCGAAAGCATCCATAGGCAATTGCCGCCAATTGGACAAATGGGTATGTTTCTTCTTCTAATACTTATGATTACTGGAATAACCGGGCGTATAATTTCGCCAATAGTTTTTTCTGTTTATGATGCGTTTTTTAGAGCAGTTTTTAATATTTTTCAACTATTTAACTAGGGGTGTTTTTTTATGAGACTTGAAAAACTTGTTGGAGATAGATTTAAAGAAAAACCAGCAGACTGTGTAATAGATAGCCATGCACTAATGATGCGTGGAGGGTATATTAAACATGTATCAAACGGAATGTTTTCTTTTTACCCCGGAATGAAAAAGATAGCTAAAAAAATTGAAAACATAATACGTGAAGAAATGGACGCAATTGATGGGCAGGAAGTCCTTTTTCCTATTGTAATGCCGGCAAGCTTATGGGAAGAAAGTGGCAGATATGAAAGCGTTGGCAAAGAACTTTTGCGTTTTTCTGATAGAAATGAAACAAAAATGGTATTGGGAATGACCCATGAAGAAGCGGCTGTTCACTTGGTTCGTGAATATGGGCAAACCTATACAAAGTATCCGTTTATGATTTACCAAATTCAAACAAAATTTCGTGATGAAGCTAGACCAAGAGCTGGGCTTATCCGCACTAAAGAGTTTACAATGAAGGATGCTTATTCATATCACACATCACAAGAAGATTTAGAAGAATACTATGAAAAAGCACACAAAGCATATGAGCGGATTTTTGCCCGTACAGGTGCAAAGGGTGTGATTTCTGTTGAAGCTGACTCGGGAATGATGGGAGGCAAAATATCCCATGAGTTTATGTCCCTTACTCCTGTTGGTGAAGACTCCTTAGTGATTTGCAAAAATTGTGACTACAATGCAAATCTTGAAGCTGCTGAATGTGTGTTTGAAAATAAAGATTCCGGAGACGTTGCAGAGCTGACAAAAGTGCATACTCCGGGGACAAAAACTATTGAAGATGTATGTAAATTTTTAAATAAGCCTGTTGAAACATCAATGAAGGCAGTAATTTATCAAAAAGCATCCGGTGAATATATTGTTGTATTTATCCGTGGCGACTTAGAAGTTAATGAATCTAAACTTACAAACTTTGTTGGAAGTGAAGTTTTCCACGCAAATGTAATCCCGGAAAGCGGACTTTGTGCCGGCTTCCTTGGACCTGTTGGTTTGAAAAATGCTACTGTTTTCTACGACAAATCACTAGAGGGAATAAATAATTTGTGCTGTGGTGCAAATGAAGAAGACTATCACTACACAGGTCTAAATATATCCCGTGATTTGGGAGCGATTTTGTTTAACGATTTTGTAAAATCAATTGAAGGTGGAATTTGCCCAAAATGTCGTAAACCGGAGGTTTCTCTTTCTCGTGGAATTGAAGTTGGCAATATATTTCAACTTGGTGATAAATACACAAAAACAATGGAAATGAAATATGCCGATGCAAATGGTACACTTCATTATCCAATAATGGGCTGCTATGGTATTGGTGTTGGGCGTTTGGCTGCCGCTGTTGCTGAAGAAAGTCATGATGATTACGGCCCAATTTGGCCAATCTCCATTGCACCGTGGCAAGTTCATGTATGTTGCATGAAAGCAAAAGACGCAGATACAAAAAATGCAGCGGACAAGCTTTATGACGATTTAAAAAATGCCGGAGTAGAAGTTATTTACGATGACCGGAATGTTAGCCCCGGGGTCATGTTTTCTGATGCCGACCTTCTTGGTGTGCCAATCCGTGTTGTTGTTGGTCCAAAAAATTTAAAAGAAAATGTAATGGAAATAGCACTAAGGGACAAATCCCTTAAAACAATTGTAGCAGTTGAAGAAATAATCGAATATGTAAAAAATCTTGTTAATGAGAAATTAGAAATTTTAAAATGCAATAAATAAGAGGAGGAATTTTTGTGCAGTCATTTACATTTCATACCCCAACAGAAATTATTTTTGGCAAAGAATCAGAGCTTCAAACTGCTGATATGGTTAAAAAACATGGTGGTTCAAAAGTTATTTTAGTTTATGGTCAAAACAGTGTTGAAAAGTCTGGTTTACTTGGGAAAATAGAAGATTCTTTAACTTCTGCCGGTTTGGAAGTAATCAAACACGGTGGTGCAACCCCAAACCCTCATCTTTCTTTTGCTAAAGAAGGCATAAAAAAAGCCCTTGATTTTGGGGTAGATTTTGTACTTGCAATTGGCGGTGGTAGTGCAATTGATGCAGCAAAAGCAATTGCCCATGGTACAAAAAACCCGGAAACAGATATTTGGAAGTTTTGGCTTAGGGAAGAAATTGTAACAAAATCCCTGCCAATTGGAGTTGTGCTTACAATTTCAGCCGCAGGAAGCGAAACAAGTACATCAGCAGTAATAACAAATACAGAAACAGGCAAAAAACGTGGCTTAAACACAGACTTTAACCGCCCACGGTTTGCAATTATGAACCCGGAACTAACTTATTCCCTTCCAAAATATCAAATTGCTTGCGGCATAGCAGATATTTTAATGCATAGCCTAGACAGGTACTTTTCACCGGAAGTCAATGAAAATAAACACAACGAAATGACAGATGAAATAGCTGAATCTGTAATGCGAGTTGTGGTAAATAATGCCCTTAAAGTTTTAAATGATCCAACAAACTATGATGCACAAAGTGAAATAATGTGGGCAGGAAGTATTTCCCACAATGGTATAACTGGACTTGGGCGTACAATGGATTTTACTGTCCACCAACTTGCGCATGAGCTAGGCGGGAAATTTGATGTGGCTCATGGTGCAGCACTTACAACAATGTGGGGTTCATGGGCAAGGTATAACTTGCATATAAATTCAGAACGGTTTAGACGTTTAGGCAAAAAAGTTTTGGGTGTTGGAAGCAGCAGGCTGGCTGTTGCAGAAATGGAAAAGTTTTTTAAGCTGATAGGTATGCCAACAAATTTTACAGAACTTAAAATTGGTGTCCAGCCTAAAGAAGTAATTGACGAGCTTGCTGACAGTTGTGTTTTTTATGGTAAACGCCTTGTTGGAACATTTAATCCATTAGATAGACAAGCTGTTTGGGATATTTTTGAAGGTGCAAATGTTTAATTTTAGCCTATTAAACACAGGGAGTGTTTGCTTTGCGTGAGTTTTTTAATTTTGACGGTCCATTTAACAGGTACGGCGGATTTGTTGCTGACATGCTTATTTTGAGCCTGATGTGGCTGCTTTTTAGTCTTCCACTTATTACAATTGGAGCATCAACATCTGCAATGTTTTACGTTTCTACAAGACGTATTGCTGACCGTGAAGGATATATAACTTCTGATTTTTGGTATGCGTTTAAATCAAACTTTAAGCGTGCAACTGCTTTATGGGGTTTACTTTTTGTTGCTATATTCTTACTGTGGTTTAATATCTACAACATTGATATAGTTGGTGGAGCAATTGCAAACTTTATTTTGCCGGCTCAGTTTGTGTTTTTAATTGTTGTTGTGCTTATTACAGTTTATATTTTCCCGATGACTGCAAGGTTTGACATGAGTGTTTGGCAGACAATAAAAAGCAGCTTTTTTATGGCAATCAGGCATGTTTTCACATCAGTCACCTGTGTTGTGCTTTTTTTTGCACTTCTTATTGGGAGTATGATAATCCCAATTATCATATTTTTAGCTCCCGGGATTTATGCAATTTGTTCATCATATTTACTTATGAGAGTATTTAAAAAATATCGCCCTGAAATGGACAAAGACCCGGTTTTGGAGATTGCTGAAATTGAGGCGGCAAAAGCAGAAGCAAGACGCAGGGCGGAAGTTGGAACATTTGATGAGGAGGAACTTGACAATGGAAATTAAAACACTAAAACTTACTAACAAAAATGGAATGACTGTAACTGTAACAAATATGGGACTTGCAATCATGAAAATCCAAATCCCTACAAATATTCATTTGCATGATGTAGTCCTTGGCTTTGATACGGCTGAGGAATATAAAACAAGAGAGCATCCGTCTTTTGGGGTAGTTGCCGGGCGTATGGCAAACCGCATAGATGGCGGAAGATTCACACTTTCAGGCAAAGAATATCAGCTTGAAAAAAATGACGGAGGTTTACATCATTTACACGGTGGCAAAAACGGTTTTTCAAGTAAAATTTGGGATATAGAATATGAAAGTGATAAAAAAATTGTATTTACTTTGGACAGCCCGGACAGTGACAGTGGCTACCCGGGAAACCTTTTTGCAAGAGTTACTTATGCCTTAAATGATGAAAATGTTTTGCGGATGGAGTATGAAACCTCAACAGATACAGAAACCATTTGCAATCTAACAAATCATAGTTATTTTAATCTTGATGGTGTTCATGAAACAACTGTATATAAACATGAGCTAATGATAAATGCTGACAAGATTACACCAGTAAACGAACTCCTCATTCCAACAGGAGAATTTGAAGACGTAAAAAATACAAAGTTTGATTTTACTTCTTCAAAATGTATTGGCAAAAATTTTACAGGAGGCTATGACCACAATTTTGTACTTCGTGAAAAAGGTTTGGCAGCAGTTGTATACTCACCAAAAACGGGAATAAAATTGTCTGTTTTTACGGACAGCCCAGGGATTCAGCTTTATACCGGAAACTTTTTAGACGGCACCATTTCAGGGAAAGGAAAAACGTATGTACAGCACAGCGGTTTTTGTTTGGAAACACAGCTTTTCCCGGATAGCATAAATCAGAAAAATTTTTCATCTCCAATAGTAACAAAAGACAACCCACAAAAACATTACACAGAGTATAAGTTTGAATGGCGAGCGGATTATAATGAATGGTTACACAGAGACTAAATAATTTTGCAAATATTCACAACATAGAGATAGGGGTTTGTCATGCCGCTCCGCTTAGTATGGAGCGGCTTATGGAAAGCCCCTTTGTTCCGTTTGTCAAAAAAGATTTGCAAAAACGAATAAACCCTCAACTTACTTTGCCCGAGGCTTTGAGTGTAATTATAGTTGGGGTTGGGTACGAAAAACTTGGAGAAGACAATAAAGAAGGAACTACTGCATTATCTTCACTTGGGGCAAATTTTGACTACCATATTAAGGTGAGAGAAATTTTAAAGGCACTTGTAAATGAGCTCCAACATGAGAATTTTAAGTATAAGATTTTGGTGGATACTTCGGGATTGGATGAAAGACAGCTTGCTGAAAGAGCCGGTATTGGTTTTTTTGGCAAAAACAAATTAATCATTTCACAAAAGTTTGGTTCTAAATTTAATATTGGTTGTCTAGTTACAAATATTCCATTTGAAAATTTAGTTACCCCAAACAACAAACCTGATAAAAAAACATCATGCCCACCGGATTGTAATAAATGCATAAAGTCCTGCCCAACAAACGCCCTATCAACGCCTTATTTAAACACAAAAAAATGTGTATCGTATTTAACTCAAAAAGATGAACTAACTGTGGAAGAATCGCTCCTTTTAAACAATCAATTATACGGCTGTGATATTTGCCAAGATGTTTGTCCTTTTAATAAACCAAGTATAAAAACGTATGTAAATCCAAATGATATTTTAACAATGAATGAAGATGAGTTTGCAAAAGAATATAATAAAACGGCAATGCACTTTGGGGGCTTAGAGAAGATTAAACGTAATGCATTGTTGTTGACATCTAGGAGGTACTAGTTATGAAAAATATGAAAATGAGAAACAAAATTATGCTGCCCACGGGTTTGCTGATTTTGGTGCTGCTGGCTGTAACATTAATATTTACAATTGTGCGGTACAATAGCTTTACAGAAGACCTTGTTAATCAACGTATGAATAGTGCGTCGAATGTAATGCGCTATTTTTCAGAAGACGTTACTCGTCAAGTAATAGATATTGCATTGCAAGTAAGTTATGACCAGCGTCTTATTGATGCTGTGCTTACAGCAAATACACAAGACATTTTGCGTGTAGGTAATGAAGTAGTGGAACAATATGGTGTCACATATATTACTGTAGCAGGCGCAGATACAATAGTGCTTGCACGTACAGATGAGCCTCACCGCTATGGAGATGAGTTTGCTACAGTTAGCTTATTAGAAGCATTGCAAGGTATTGTTAGTGTGGCATACACTCCTGTTGGCTTACGTCAAATACCTGTCCGTGCCAGCGTTCCGCTGTTTCATGAAGGGGAAATTATTGGCGTTGCGGTAGTTGGTTATGCACTTGACACACCAAAGGCAGTAGAAGCACTAAATTACCGCCACAATGCCGAGTTTACTATTTTCCGTGAAACTGATGGTCGGTATTATCGTGTTTCCAGTACACTTACTGATGAACAGGGAAATAGTGTAGTTGGCACATATATGACAAACCCCGAAATATTGCGTACGGTTTTTCAGCAGCGTGAGAAGTGGGTAGGCAAAGTAGATTTATTTGGCGAAGAATATGTGGCAACATACATTCCATTCTATGACCCGTTTGGTGGTGAGTTGGGTGTTATTTTTATGGCATATTCTATGAGTGATGTTATTGCACAACGCAATAATGTTATTACTATGGTAGTATTAATTGGAGTTATTGGTTTAATTATAACACTTGCTATTTTATATTTCATAAGCAGTACTATTATAAAACCCATCACACAACTTGCAGCACTTGTTAGCGATGTCCGCAGCGGGCGGTTAAATATGAATACAAACAAATCCCTGCTAACCCATGATGAAGTAGGTATGTTGACCAGTGATGTTTATGACATGGTTGGTACAATAAAAAGCATGGTTGCTGATATAGACACCTTTGCCCACGAAGCTAATACAAATGGTGACATTGAATATCGTATAGACGCTAAAAAATATGAAGGCGGCTATGCAGATATGATTACAAGCCTTAACAGATTTACAGATGGTTTGGTTAGCGACATAATGAATATACTTGACGTACTGCAAAAGGTAGGTGGCGGTGATTTTAGTTTCCACTTGGAGCAGCTCCCCGGTAAAAAAGCGGTGTTTAATGAAAGTGTAGACAAGTTAAAGGCAAATCTTGACGAGGTCAATACAGGAATAAATGATATGATAGATGCTGCATCCAATAAGGGTGACATGCACTATCAAATTGATATTACAAAATTTCATGGTGATTGGAAAAATATTATGGGTGGGCTTAACAAGATAGCCGCTGCCGTAGATGCTCCAATTGTAGAAATCATGCGTATTATGGGTAACTTAAACCAGGGTAATTTTGAGGAGAAAGTAAGTGGAAATTATGCTGGTGACTTCCTAGCAATCAAAAATGCGGTAAATGATACAATAGACCAATTGACAGTTTATATAAATGAGATTAGCGGCACGCTTTCTGCTGTTTCAACAGGTGACCTCACCACTAACATCACTCGTGAATATGTGGGCAGCTTTGGTTCAATCAAGGAAAGTTTAAACAATATCAGCAATACACTGCACAAAACTATGTCAGAAATTATTTCCGCCTCCGAGCAAGTTTTAATAGGTGCAAAACAAATTTCGATTAGCGCACAAGATTTGGCAAACGGTGCACAGGAGCAAGCAAGTGCTGTTGAGGAACTCAACGCCACCATTGACATTGTAAACCAGCAAACAAAACAAAATGCCGACAATGCAATAGAAGCAAGTGAAATTTCCAGCAAGTCAACAGCCAATGCCCAAGACGGAAATGAATCTATGAAAGAAATGGTAGTGGCAATGTCGCAAATCAAGGAATCATCAAGCGAAATTTCCAAGATAATAAAAGCGATTCAAGACATTGCTTTTCAAACAAATTTGCTTGCTCTTAATGCCGCAGTAGAAGCAGCAAGAGCAGGCGAGCATGGCAGAGGCTTTACTGTTGTTGCGGAGGAAGTAAGAAGCCTTGCCGGGCGCAGCCAAGACTCCGCAACCGAAACCACAAGCCTTATAGAAACTTCAAATAGTCGTGTAGAAAGCGGGTCAAGTATTGCAGAAGCTACAGCAAAATCATTAGACATGATTGTAAAAAATGCCGGTGAAGTATCTGCACTCATCAGCAACATTTCTATAGCATCAAAAGAGCAAGCAGAAGCAATTTCACAAATCAGTGAAGGGCTTGCTCAAATATCTCAAGTGACAATAAGCAACTCGGCTGTTTCCGAGGAAACAGCAGCTGCATCACAGGAGTTAAGCTCGCAAGCTGATTTACTCCGGTCTTTGGTAGCATATTTTAAATTGTAAGGCAAAAAATATGTTAAATGAGATGTTTAAATATTTATATATCAGCTAAAACAATTAAAAAAAGAGGACAAAATCATAAGACAAAGACAAATTGTAATGAAATAGTAAGATGATATAATAATTAACAAGCAGCAAGACCCACACCATAAAATCAAGCAAGAAACCGGGCAAATGTCAAACGCTAATTACGTCCCTGCATACTCACCCGTAATGATTGCCTTAACTTTTATAGGATTGGCATCTTGTTGTTTACAATCGAACCGTAACTGTTTTGTTTCTTTAAGGCTTGATAGACAATAATTTAGTTTTAATCCCGGCCGGGGTTGTTTGTTTAAGTTTGTTTCTTTAGAGATATTACAGTGAGGTTCAAACCTTGGGGTGATTGTTTTTTTCAGGGTCAGCTGATTTGTATGAGGATTCTGTAGCTTTTGGGCTACCCTGTACAGCATATGAATTAGTGGCGAGGTAATACTGGAAGACAATCAACCAAAGGGATTTACAGAAATACTAAAATAGGTGAAACTAGCGATACTTTTGAGCCTTGTTTTAATGGATTAGAAGTTTAAATCGTATGTGATTACTATTTTTGAATGTAGTTTTATTTTGTATAATTTTTTAGTAAAAAACACTTGCTAAACGTCATTTTGATTTGACTTTAGCAAGTGTTTTTTTATTTTACTAATTCTTCAATTATAAATTTTGCCCAAATTATAGGGGAAATATTTTCTCCATTCTGTCTTTCTTTCATAATCAAAAAGTGTATATATTAGACGGTGAAATATCTTTCTTCATAGTCTTCCTCTATAATTAGTCTGTCAATCTCGGAGTTTGAAATACCATTCTCATTGAAAAACGACTACACTTTTACTATCTGTAGCACTAATGTAGAAAACGGGTCTTATAGCTATCCGCATTAGAGAATGTGAGATATCTTCACGAATAGGGCATATAGGTGCAATAAATCCCAATGCAAAATGCCGATTTTAGAAATCGGCATTTTGTAAATCTTCTACCTCATTAACAGACAGTCCAGTGCCAGTAGAAATATCGACAACAGACATACCCATGCTTAAAAATTTCTTGGCAATAACAAAACGCTCATCTTGCCTTGCTCCGCTTTCCCTCGCCCAACTATCCCTCTGTTCTTTCAGCCTCGCCTCATACAACTGCCGAGCCTTTTCATCAGCGGAGAGTTCGAGCAACCGCATTGTTACTTTTTTCATGGCGGGACTTTTTTCAGCTAACATTTTCAACTCCTCCTCCGTCTTGATGTCAAAAAATTTCATCCAGTTTAATAATTCTGCTTTGTCGTTGCACTCGCTTATATCTCTTGCCTTTGGCACTTCCAAAGTGTGTATTGCCAATGTGTCCGTCAGCAAAACACCACTTTCAATATCGTACAACCTAAAATGGTGATGGTACTTTTCGCTGTTTTTGATAAGTGGATGCCCTGTGATGATTATGCTAATCACAGGCTTGATTTTTTCGTATCTGTCGCTTTCGCCCATCTGCTCCGTAATAAGTTTAGACACATAAAACAAAATCCTGTTGTCCATATGGGGCATAGGGTCAACTTGGACTTCAATATTTAAGACCTTGCCCGATTTTAATTTCAGCTTTACATCAAGTATGCCTAACTTGTCGCCCTTGTATTCTGGCGGAAGAAATGGGTTTGATATGGTTATATCCTCATACTCATCTGCTGATAGATTAAGCACCGACAGCAGAAAGTTTGTTAAATCTTCTTTGCTGTTTTCCGTTCCCATTAGTAGCTTGAAGATAATATCCATCATAGGGCTGAGGATTTTGGGGTTGCTGTTTATTTTATCGTTGCTCAGATGGCATCACCGCTTTATAATATATTTGTGCTTTGCATTTGTTTGGCATTTAGACTTCAATATTAGTATACCACAGCCACGTGGATAATTCCACATAAAGTTTCAAAACGGGCTTGAAAAGTTTTGTGTGGTTATGCTACAATATAGGGCGATAAATAAATCAGATTTTCGCCTTTGGGCGGTTGAAAATCCTGTTGACATTGATACAAACATGTAGTAATATTCACTAAAATACGGGAATTAAGGTTTCTTGCAAAGGTGGATTCAAATGTTGACATTGCTGGAGAAAATTAATAGGTCAAGAGAAGAACTAAATGTTAGCATTTCGGCTATTACTAAAGAAACGGGTCTTTTCAAGTATCATATTGAAAAACTAGAAAGAGGAGAAATAACTATCACTAAAACAATAGCTAATGGCTTTAAAGCTGCTGCAGGTATTGATGGTGTCCCTTGGTCTGATGATGAAATCGAGATGTATAAAGAAGAAATGTACATACAAGATGACCTCATCAAATTTGACCGTGAGCTTGAAGTTATTGCAGTTATTTCCAAATTAGAACTTTGCTCAACTTATTGCTACGATGAAGATTTGTCAACATTGTGTGATATTTTTGTGATGGGCTATTTTTTTGCTATAGGTTATAATGCTAGAGGGGTATTGCTTCTGAAAGAACTAGAAACAAAGAGCGATAATTTTAGTAATGAGCATTTATATAGATATAATCAAATACATGGATGGCTAAGGCAATATGAATACTACTATAATGATTCTTTAGCCTTTTATTTAAAAGCTGAAAATATTGAAGGTGAAATGAAACATAAGCGAAAATATTTATATTATCATATTGGTTTCTGTTATACTGCATTGTATTCTATGCCATTTGGTATCAAATATCTTGAAAGCGCACTTGAAAAAGGTATTGATTTTATTGGGAGCAAGTTATATTTATCAGCTCATAGGCTTTTAGCAACTAACTACGCCAAATTAAAGAATAGAGAAATGTCTGAATTACACTTGTCTTATGTAAATAAATATTTAGTTAATGAAGATAATATTGATTTGGATAATGAAATGAGATTTTTGTTAGCAAAAGTTATTGTATATATGAACTTTGGCGAACATGACAAGTCATTAAAATATCTTGATGAGCTATATCATGATTCATGCTTTAGCGGAGATAAAAATATGCAAATACTTTGTTTTTACAATAAATCGTTGTTGTATAAAGATTTGGGTGATTATAAAGAAGCTCGTGTCGCAGCCAGAAATGGAATGGAGTTAGCTGAAAATAATAAATATTGGACAACGATATTTGACGCACTTAATAAACTACTAAAAATTCCGACAAAAAAAGATGCAGAGCATTTGGAAGAGGTAGTTATATTAAATTTAAAGGAATATGGTATGAATGAAATAATAATTCTTTGTTATGAAGCCCTTTATAATTTCTATCTTCCATTTGGTGGTGGAATTGAAAGTACTATTAATAAGGCATATGAATGTAAAAAAAAGGCAGAAGATTTATATAACACATTAATGATAAGAGATGTACTTATATGAAAAAAAGGTTGATTGTACTAGCTGCTGCACTGCTTTTGGTGGTTTGTTTGCCTAGTGTTACAAATGCAATCAGTGATGGCGGAGACCCTGGGCCTCCAAGTCCAGGATTTAGACCACCATTTGGCGTAAATTCAATCCCACTAGACGGTTTTATATCAACGAATGCTTAAAACAAATTAAACAGCAAAAATTAAAAAGCTCAAATTTCCATCATATAAGGAAATTCGAGCTTTTTTCATGTGTCAGGAAACTGCTCCGCATTTTCCTGCCGAAACCTACGGTTTCGGTATTCACGACTGGTTGTTAAAAGTTTGCTTTGCAAACTTTTTTATACTTTAAACACTAATCTGTTAATTTAACTGTATTTCCTTCGACATGTTTTCTACCCATCAAGTGACGTGCTTTGCGATTTTCTACTGTATCAAAAATAATGGAAAAATCATAGTCTTCCGGATAAAGTTCAGCGGCAGAAACTTTGAGCTTGATACGTTTGTGGTTGACCCGTTGTTTTTTGCCTTTTATTTGTACACCAATTTCGCCCTTGTCATTGGATTTTTCGTAAACAATCCCTAAATCTTTTTGGGGATATACTATTACACTATCACCAATGTTAAAACTTTGACTCCGGGGTAGGGGTGTATCCTTTTTTATTTCTTCTTTAATTTCCAACGGCTTAACTGTGATGATGGTATTACCTTCCGGTTTACTTGTATTTGTAGTTTTTTTATGTGCTGTACCGGAGTAGGTTATTTCTTTTGCTCTTTTTAAAATATGCTCCGGCATACCAAGCCTTTCTGCAATGTGGATTGCACAGCTTTCTCCTGCTTCACCAATTTCCAGTTTGTATAACGGCATCAGGGTTTCACGGTCAAATGCCATACGGGCGTTTATTATTCCTTGGGTGTTTGATGCAAAATCTTTTATTTCTGGGTAGTGGGTTGTTACGGTAAAAAGGCAGGTCTTTTTTAGCAATTCCTCTAAAATGGCTGTAGCAATTCCCATACCCTCTGCCGGGTCTGTCCCTGAACCAAGCTCGTCAAATAAAATTAGCGAAATTTCCGTTGTACGTTCCAAAACATTTATGATATTTGTCATGTGAGAAGAAAATGTTGATAAGTTTTGTGAAATACTTTGCCCATCACCAATGTCACACCATACAGAATCAAAAATACATATGCTGCTTAGTTCATCAGCAGGGACATGCAGCCCACTTTGCGTCATAAGCGAAAGAAGCCCAACTGTTTTAATTGCAACAGTTTTGCCACCGGTATTTGGGCCGGTAATGATTATTCCCTTTGTGCCGTTGCCTAGTGCAAAATCAAGCGGAACGGGTGGGGTGTTTGCGGAGCTTCTTGAAAGTAGAGGGTGCAAAGCTTGCAGCAACCTTATTTCCCTTTCCTCTGTTAGTCTAATTGCGTTTGCTTTCATGGAAATACTAAGTTTCCCCTTTGCAAAAATAAAATCAAGGGTTTCCATTGCTTCCATGTTTCTTTTAATTGAAGCTAAATCATCATGAATTAATGCTGTTAAGGTATACAAAATCATACGTACTTCATTATCTTCTTCAATTTGTAATGCCGAGAGCTCGTCTTGAAGTTTTGAAACAGCCGTTGGCTCAATAAAGCAAGTACCACCGGTGTTTGATACTTCCACCAAAATCCCTGATATTTTGTTTTTATACTTTTTATCAACAGGCATTGTGTATCTGCCGTTACGCACTACAACAAAATTGTCTGTACAGTATTGTTTGTTTGATTTCATTACAGATTCAATTTTTTGCTTAATTTGTTCACCTTTACGCTCGATGCTTCTTCGTAAGTCGTGAAGCTTTGGTGTTGCACGGTCGTCAACTTGCCCATTGTGGATACAGCGGCTTATTTCATCTTCAAGGTTTATAAGGTCAAGCATTGAGTTTCCGTAAAAAGCAACTTCTGCACCTGTGGATTCGGCTCTTTTAAGGTATGTTTTCATTCGCTTACAGGATAGAAGAAATGTAAGCACATTTTCTATATTTTCCACCGTAAGCATAGCATCAGCTTGCAGCAAAACAATAATTTTTTCAAGGTCAGTCATGATGGCAATTGGTGGGCTTCCTGCTTGCTCAATAATATTTTTTGACTCCGATGTCTCGTTTAAAAGCCGTACTGCATCTGTTATATTTGTTGCCGGAGTTATGTTTAAGCATCTTTCTTTTGCTGCTTGCGACACTGCACAGTCTGCAAGATGACTAAGAATTGTATCAAACTCCAAAGTTTTAAAGTTATTCATTGTTTTAATCCCTCCTGGATTTTTTAAACTAAAAATGCCACAAGCAAGCCCTAGCAGAGCTACTTACCTGTGGCATATGATGTGCAAAAGCACAAAAAAAGATACGACCCAATCGTACCCCATATTTATGGTAGTATTCAAAAAAAGGTTGCTAAATTAGAGTGTATGCGGTTTTAGGTTTTTACCACCGATACCATATTAACACTCACAAAACACACCTCTTTCTAAATTAATTTATTTATAATATTTTTATACCATGCTTTATTATAGTTGTCAACTTTTTATTTATTAAGTTTCAGACATGATAGGAAAACAGTAGTTGGCAGGCAAATTCCAATCACCACGAATAAAAAACGGGTCATCATTTGATTTAACCGGAATCCAGGTTGGGCTAACTCCAAGCCAATCGGGCGAAAAGCCAAACTCTACAATTTCTACACCAGCAAAAGGAAGCTCACTGGTTATTTGCTCGAAAATAATATGCTTATTTGAAACAACATCTGCTAAAAATAGCCTGTTTCCATCTTGCTTAGCAACTACAACTACCTCTAAGTTTGGCAAATAATAAATATCATTCTGGTATTCCATTAATAAATGAAATATTTGGATTGACTGGGTGTTTAAGCAGTCCACTATATTTGAGTAACAATTTCTACTATAAAGCAGCTTCATCAAAAAAGGGTCATCAAATTCTAATTTGATTGCTTTTGTTGAGTCGTTATCTATTAAAATATCAATTTCCGGCTTGAATGTTGGAACTTGCCTAAATCCAAAACGTGGATAAAAATTAACAACACTTGAATTAGCAGTAAGCAGTGCTAATGTGTTCGGATAAATTTTAAAAATATGTTCAATCAAGCATCGTGACAAACCTTTGCCTTGCAAATCTTTTCTTGTAGCAACTGCTCCAAACCGGATTGTTTGGACTTTTTCCCCTTGTACAATTATTTTAGATTTGTAGATGCAAACATTAGCCAGCATTTTTTTGTCTTTGATAATAGAATAGCTTTCATAGTTTTTGTCCCAAAGCTTAAATTTAAACCACGGGGCAAATGAAAATCCAAAAACTTCTCCAATTAAATCATCAAAGAGTGCTTCATATTTTGGGTTGTTGCTATTGTTTACTGTAATCATATTTTTGATATCTCCCATAAAGATTATTTTTATATACTTAAAAAAAGACGGTTGTATTTAAAACTTAGTTTAGTATAATTAAACAGAAGATGTAATTTAGGAGCGGATAAATTATGAATATTAGTAGGCACTCTCTTATATATGGATTGTCATACGCCTTAGACATTCTTGGTAAAAATAACTTATCTCATTCAAAAAGCACAGCATATCTGTCAACATTCATAAGTCGTGAGCTTAAAATTAGTGAAGATGACATACTTGATATTTATTATGCCGCATTACTACATGATATTGGTGTGAGCGATGAGTTTATATCAAGAGCTTTGTATGCGGCTAACATGAAGCGTCACTGTTTAATAGGTCATGATATCCTAAAAAAATTGCCGTTGTCAAAGGATATAGCAGATTATGTATTATATCATCATGAGTATAGCGACGGCTCAGGTGCGTTTGGGTTATTAGAAAAAAATATCTCATTTGGTGCTCAGGTTATAAGTTTTTCCAGTGATTTTGATGATGTATTTGGTAGAGTACATGAATATGACATGCATGTGTTTTCAAGAATTGAAAAATGGTTAGAAGACAAAGCTCATTTATATAGGAGAGAAATCCCTATCGCTTTTTCACGGCTTATAAAGCAAGAAATGTTTTTGCTGGACTATTTTAACCATGAAACGAGATATAAAATATCTGATAAAATAGGTATAAGTGATGATACATTTTATGATACGGAAGATGTTAAAAAATTTGCTTATTGCTTTTCAGAAATTATCGACCAGCGAAGCCCGTTTACATTCCATCACTCAAATGGTATTGCTGAACTGGCAAAGCTGTCTGCTGGCCATTTGGGGTACGATGAAGAAATACAGTCAAAAATGTATATAGCTGGGCTGCTGCATGATATTGGAAAACTGCACACACCAACAAGTATACTTCATAAAAACGGAGCACTAACACCGGAAGAACGTTTTGAAATGAATAAACATATCTACTATACAAGAAAAATTTTAGAGCAAGTTGAAGGGTTTGAAGAAATCGTTGAATTTGCCGCTAATCATCACGAAAAACTTGACGGAACCGGGTATCCACGTCAAATGCGTGGCGAGGATATGAGTGAGCTTGAAAAGGTGATGTGTATTTGTGATGTGTTTCAAGCACTAACAGAGGAACGCCCCTATAGGTCAAAGCTGCCGCTTGAAAAGGTTTTTTCGATTATCGAAAAAATGGTTGTAAGAAAGCATCTTGACGGAGTTTTATATGAAAAAATAAAATCTGCTTTAAGTGAATATAAAGAATCTATTGAAACATGGTCAAATGACTATGCTTCCGGTTTTTCTGATATTGACTTACATCACAAGACACTTTATCGAATGACCAATACTTTTATTGCAAAATATAAGCATGGCGCACCAAGTAATATTATACTAAACTTTTTAGACGATTTAATTGATTACGGCAAAATGCATTTTATAGTTGAAGAAGAAATGATGATAGAAAGCGATTACCCTTTAATTAATTATCATATAAGCAAACACAATGACCTTATTGATGCCGTAATGCAAATGAAAAATAAGATAAGAAAAGATATGCTGGAATCACCCATGGACGTTGTAACTAGGTTTGTCATCAATTGGCTGAGTCATCATATCGAACAAGAAGACCTTACCTTTTTTAATTTTTGCAAAAACAAACACTATGACTTAGGAAAGCATTTTGCAGGTCGAAGATGCATTATTCTTACAATGAACAATGAAGTTGTAGGAGATGGCAAAATTGAAACCGTAAGCAACAAGGAAGTTATTATCGAGAATATATCATCTAAAGGTATACCTGTTGAATCAAATGATGTGGTAAAAATTTCGTCTGTGTTTGAAGACCAAGAAAGTCAAACTTTTATAGCAAAGGTATCCCACGTAAGTGTTGAACGTATTAAGGTGTTTAATGCAACTATAGTTCAAAAAATAAATGACCGGAAAGACTTTCGTGTTCCGGTCAAAGTAGAAGCAATATTACATTTTTTAGGTGAAGCATTCCCTATATTAATCACTGATATTAGTGCTGGTGGAATGATGCTGGAGTCGATGCATAAATTTGAAAAAGATATAATGGTATCAATTGAATTTTTGGTTTACAATAACTGTATAATACAAACTTGTGAGATAGTACGGGTTGAATCTGGAGAGTTTCTTTCAAGTGCATATGGTGTCCGGTTTGAAGACATGAATAAAACCGACTCTGATGTGATAAATTCTTTTATATTTAACAGGAAAACATTGGATAGACGAAAGTATGGATAATAAAAAAGTTTGCTCTGCAAACTTTTTTATTTCTCTATACTTTTTAAAAATGTTTATTACTTATTTGCCAAAAAAGGGTTTACAAAAACTCTTGTTGCAAGCTCTTTGTCTAAACCAAGCAGTAAACCTTTGTTATCACCAATTAGATGCAGCTTGTCCAAAATGTCTGCTGCACTTGCTTCTTCCTCTACCTGTTCGTTTACATACCACATCATAAACTGATAGCAAGCGTGGTCATGTTCCTCCATTGCGAGGGTTGCAATATTATTAACGCTTTTTGTAACTTTTTGCTCATGAGCAAGAACCATTTCAAATATTTCGCCAATAGATGTAAATGTAGTTGGCGGTTTTTCAATAGCTGCAAAAGCCGGGGTTGCTCCACGCTCTAAAATATACTCATATATATTAGTACCATGAGCCATTTCTTCTTGAGCCTGTGCAAACAACCAGTTTGCAGCTCCCTTTAGCCCCATTCCATCTGCTGTAGCAGACATAGAAAGGTACATGTATGCCGAATAATATTCAGCGTTTACCTGGTCGCTTAATGCGGTGGTTAATTTTGAACTTAGCATGGCATTACTCCTTATTTAACTTCTGTTTTCCAAAGCCCATGCAAGTTACAGTATTCATATACAACAACAGGCTTATCATTTGTAAAGCTAAACTCAGCATTTGGCTCGTTTCCTGGCACTAACTTTTTAAGTTGTCCGCCATTTTCAGTTTCTACATAAATAAACTGTATATAATGCTCGTCAACCATTGGGTGAGGGACACTTCCAACTTGTACATTCATTGTGTCACCGGAAACTTTTACTTCCGGTAAGTGTTTTTCGTTGCTTGCTTCTACTGAATTAGCTACAAGTTCAGTCATTGCACTTCCACAGCAAGTCATAGGTCCGCCTTTATCTGCGACAAAGCTTATTAAGTTTCCGCAGCTGTTGCAAATAAAAAATCTTTGTTTTCCACTCATATTATTATCCTCCTATTTAACTTCCGAAAACTGGTCTTTTCCCATAGAACACATTGGGCAGGTAAAATCATCTGGTAGGTCTTCCCATTTTGTGCCCGGTGTAACTCCATTGTCAGGGTCGCCAATGGTTTCATCATAAATCCAGCCGCACACATCACAAACGTATTTCATAGCTTATTCCTCCTCCTAAATAGTTGACATGTTTTTTCTATCGAATTATAATGCATATATGCTTTCAATGTCAATAAGGAGCGGATGGTTATAAAAAAGAAAAGAAATACAATGCAAAAGAAAGTCATTTTGGATGCCATAAGGATAATTGACAATCATCCAACAGTTGAGGATGTTTATGTTGAAGTAAAAAAAACATATGCTACCATGAGCAAAAATACAGTATACCGCAATTTGCGTGTGCTTGCCGCTGACGGAGAAATAAGAAAAGTTTCGTTGCGTGACGAAATAGAGCGGTATGAAAATATAAGCAAAAAACACTATCACTTTCAATGTGATGTGTGTGGAAAAATATTTGATGTTGAAATGGATTATATTGAAGAACTAGATGATACTGCAAAGCAAATGTTTGATTTTGACATTAAGGAGCACGATATCACCTTCAGGGGAATTTGCCCAGAGTGTGAGAAGAAAAAAGGAGAATATTAGTTATGAACGATGTATTATTTGCATTTTTACTGACATTTATTGCAGGGTTAGCCACAGGTGTTGGTGGTCTTGTAGTTTTATTTTTTAAGTCGACAAACAGGCGGTTTTTATCTATATGTCTTAGTTTTTCCGCAGGGGTAATGCTTTATATTTCTTTTGCAGAAATATTTTTAGAGGCATTTGAATCTTTGGAATATGCCTATGGCGACGGAATGGGGTATCTTATATTAACGGTTGCCTTTTTTGCAGGGATTGCATTAATGGCTGTTATTGACAAGTTTGTCCCTCATGATGAGTCTCACACAGAAACACTGGACACACTTCCAGAACATGAACAAATATCACTCAAAGAAAAAAGCGAACTTAAACACACAGGGATTTCGTCTACTATTGCTATAGCCATCCACAATTTCCCGGAAGGGCTTATTACATTCATGGCGGCACTATACGACCCGGCTATGGGTATCGCAATTGCTATAGCTATTATTATCCACAATATTCCTGAAGGAATTGCAATGTCTGCCCCAATTTATCATGCGACAGGAAGCAAGATGAAAGCTTTTTTAGTTTCTATAGCTGCGGGGTTGACTGAGCCGCTGGGTGCTTTGATAGCATGGCTCGTCTTCCGAAATGTTTTTGATGATTTTGAGGGTGCGTTTGGTATAGTTTTTGCGGTTGTTGCCGGTATTATGGTTTTTGTAGCAATTCATCAGTTATTACCTACGGCACAAAAATACGGGAAGCACCACTTAGTAATGAAATGGTTGTTTGCCGGCATGGCTGTAATGGCAATCAGTTTAGTTGCCCTCGAATTTGCTTTTTAAACTCGGCTACAATTAATTAATATATTTTAGGAGGAACTTGTAATGGAAAACAACAAGTACACATCAATCGTAAATCTTGATTTTCAGTATGCACACAGGTTTATGAACTGGGAAAGGGAAGCAAAGCATCTTCATGGTCATTCCGGCTACTTAACACTTGAACTTGAAGATGAAGTAGACCCGGTAACCGGCTTTGCACACCCTTGTAAAGAAGGGCAAAAAATTGCATGGGAAATTTGCGACCACTTCCATCATGCAACGTTGTTTCAAGAAGGCGACCCACTGCTTGACGCAGTTCTTGCGGTTTATGAAAAAGAGGGAATTGTCAATGACCCGAAACATTGCGTTCCTCTTAAAAAAATTGACCACGAACTTGCTTGGTCATATCCTGAATACAGAATAGTAGTTACCAAAAAAGTTTCTACTTGTGAAAATCTTTGCGAGCTTTTCCACGCCTTACTTAAAGATAAGTTGCCAATTAAAAAAGTAACATTCCGCTCATCACTAATGAATGCAGCGTCAAAAGAGTTTAAATAGGAAATGAAAGCCAAAGATATCTTATATCACTTTTTAAATGCCGGGACATGGGTAAACAAAGAAACCACAGTAGATAAAATAATAATAGGTGACCCGGAAAAAGAAATAAAAACTGTTTTGGTAACTTGGATGAGTACTTTTGAATCCATAAAAGAGGCTGCAAGAGATGGAATAAGCATGATTATAACCCATGAGCCAACCTTTTGGCAGCACGAAAACGAAATAGAAACAATGAACACAGAAATATTTGATGGAATTGCAGTAAAGAAAAAAGATTTCATCGAAAAAAGCGGTATTGTAATTTTGAGATGCCACGATTTTTGGGATGGAAAACCGGAAAACGGAATCCCATGGGCATGGGCTGAATTTTTGGGGCTTGGCAACAAGCCAACAGCAATTTCTTCGGACGGCTATATTTTGATGTTTGATACGAAGCCAGTAGCTTTGGAGGATTTTGCAAAGCAAATAGCAGAAAAAACGGCTAATATTGGTGAGCCATATGTACAAGTTTGCGGCAGCCCAAATAAACTTGTTTCAAAAGTTAGTGTAGGCACAGGCTGTATTTGTGACCCGGCAGAAATGCAAAAAATAGGTTGTGATGTAGCTATAGTTTGTGATGATGGTACAAGCTATTGGCACGATATCCAGCCGGCAAAAGATTCAGACTTTCCTGTGATTCGAGTAAACCACGGAACGTCGGAAGAACCCGGTATGTTGAGTTTGTTTGAATATGTAAAAGAAAATTTTCCGGGTTTAGAAGTTAGTTTTAAACCTCATGGAAGTGCTTTTAGGTTAGTTGGTAAATAAAAAATATATAAAAAACCTTAGGCTGGTTTAACATCAACCTAAGGTTTTTTTACTTACTTCTCTACAATTGGCATCCAAATTTCCCATGTTTTATTTTTTAAATTACTGTCTAGTGGGTAACTTTCGATATGTGGAACATTTTCGTCACGTTTATATTGACTATTTGGAAACCATTCTGTAAGGATTCTTGAGTATGCTTCAGAAACATTTTCCGTATTCTGCACTGTGTCAAATGAGAATATTGCCCATGTCGATGCCGGAATAATTTCAAAAGCATTTTTTTCTGCTTTTTCAATATCAGTTGTTAATACTCCACTTACTGTTCGTACTTTGCCGTCAACTTGCTTGAAGTAAAATGCACTAAAAAATGAATTTCTATTTAGTGATGTGTCGTCGTTTTCATCACTTAGCGGAACTATCCCAAACTTAAATTTGTTACTGCCTAAGTTAAGGGTTGTAAGGTCAAATCCTTGTATTTCAACCGGTAGTTCGTCACTTTCATCACTAAATTTTATTGCTTTAATGTTTCCGGCAAATTCCGGCTCACCAATTTTTGCACTAGACATTGATGCAATTGCATTTCCATCGTCAATGGTTGCGAAAGACATCGCACCAATAATTCCAAACGCTTCTTTTTTCTCGATTTTAAAAGTCATTTCATTCACTCCTCGAATAGTTAGCATGAAGGAAATTGGCGGATAGTTTTTGAGCTTTGCACCTTTTCTGGCTTCTGTTGGGGCAACCCCATGAAGTTCCTTGAAGGCACGGGTAAATGTTTGTGGGGATTCGTAACAGTATTTAAGGGCGATGTCAATTATTTTGTCATCTCCTTTTTGGATATCAAATACTGCCTGGGACAAACGGCGGCGGCGAATATATTCCGACAGGCTAATGCCTGCCATAAACGAAAATATCCTTGAAAACTCATAAGTTGAGCAACCTACAATCCTGGCCAGGTCTTCGTATACGATTGCTTCTGTCAAGTTTGTTTCAATGTGGCTTACCACCTTGTTCATGCCTTTTAACCAATCCATTTTTTCCGCTCCTTTCATGCTTTGATATACATATTATAAATGAGTGAAATATTTAAACTTTGCATTTGTTGCTAATTTCGGATAAGTTCACGATACCTGTACTTTTGCTTATTTTCGCATATAATTAATGAAGGGGCAAATAAGTTTAATTTGGTGATTGTAATGATTATTAGTGTCAGCAGAAGAACGGATATACCTGCTTTTTATTCCAATTGGTTTTTTAATAGGGTTAGGGAAGGGTTTGTTTTTGTGCGTAACCCTATGCGGTTTCATCAGGTTGGCAGGATAAGCTTGGCACAAAATGATGTTGATTGCTTTGTTTTTTGGACTAAAAATCCTTTGCCTATGCTTGACAGGCTTCATGAGCTTGAAGGTTATATGTATTATTTTCAGTTTTCTCTTACGCCTTACGGAAAAGATATTGAGCAAAATTTGCCGCCTAAAAATGATGAGCTTTTAAGTGCTTTTAAAAAACTATCAAGTATTGTTGGTGCAGACAGGGTTATATGGAGGTATGACCCCATTCTTATAAATGCAAAATACACTTTAAAATATCATACTCGTGCTTTTGAAAAAATTGCCTCGGAATTACAAGGCTATACCAACAAAGTCATCATCAGCTTCATTGATTCACACTATCGTGGGGCAAAAGCAAATATTAATAAGCTTTCGCTTCTTGATTTTTCTGATGAAAATAAAATCCTTCTTGCTTCAGAGCTTGCAAAAGTTGCGCACGGCTATGGTTTAGTTATTGAAACTTGTGCAACAAGTCTTGATTTTACTCCGCTTGGTATAAAACACGCAAGATGCATTGATGACCGTTTAATTAGCAAACTCCTTGGGCAAAAATTTATCTGCAAAAAAGACAAAAACCAACGTCTCGAATGTGGCTGTATAGCAAGTGTTGATATTGGAGTATATAACACATGCTTAAACGGCTGTTGTTATTGTTATGCAAACTATAACCCAAAATTAGTTCAAAAAAACTTTTTAAATCACAATCCATTATCACCATTACTTTTAGGAGAAGTTACTTCCGAGGATAAAATATACGAGCGATAAAAAAGTTTGCTCGCAAACTTTTCACAACCAGTCGTGAACACCGAAACCAAAGGTTTCGGCAGGAAAATGCGGAGCAGTTTCCTGGCACATAAATAAAATGCCCTATCCAAAACAAACAATGGTTTATCTTAGATAGAGCATTATTTTATATTTAATCTTACATACCTAAGCCCGTATTTCTTCACCTTTTCGGACAACAATTATATTATCCTTAGACCCAATAAGCTTAGCACCTGCATGTATTTTTACATCTTTATCCAAAACGCAATACTCAACAGTGCAATTGTCCCCAATAAGCGTACCTTCAAGCAAAATAGAATTTCTAACAACGGACTCCTCACCGGTGTAAACTTTTCTAAAGATTACACTCTTTTCGGCAGCACCATTTAAAATTGCACCGCTGCCAACAAGGCAGTTTATCACTCTTGATTTTGCATTATATTTTGCAGGAGGCTCATCTTTTGGTTTTGTTTTAATATACGGTGGCTGCTGCATAAATAAATCACGAACATCACGACGAAGGAAATCCATATTGCAATCAAAATATGAATTTATATTCCCTACATTTCTCCAATAGCCATCAAATTTATATCCATAAATTTTTAAACGTTTACGATACCGTGAAAATAAATCCCTTACAAGCTCATATCTGCCTTCTGACACAATTTCACGAATAAGTTTAATAAGTAGTTCACGTCTTATTACATAAACTCCAATTGAAGCAAGGTCTGATTGCGGCTCAAGAGGTTTTTCCTCAAGGTCTGTCATACGCTCCGTTTCGTCCATTTCCATTACACCGTACTGTTTAATATCCTCACTATCCGGCACTTGGCGGTACCCAATTGTTATTTCAGCATTTTTACGTTCGTGGTATTCAATCATTTCTCTATAGTCCATTTTATAAACTATATCACCAGAAGAAATAACTACATATGGTTCATTGCTACGCTCTAAAAATGTGAGGTTTTGAAAAATCGAATCGGCTGTTCCTCTAAACCATTGGCTGTTTTCACCGCTTAAATATGGAGAAAGTACAAACATTCCACCTTGCTTACTGCCTAAATCCCACCATTTTGGTGACGAAAGATGGTCGTGTAGTGAACGGGAATTGTACTGCGTTATTACGGCAACTTTTTTAATTCCGGAGTTTGTCATGTTGCTTAACGGGAAGTCAATTGCACGGTAGCTGCTCCCTACAGGTAAAGCAGAAGTTGCACGGAGTTTAGAAAGTGCGCCCATTCGCTCATTTTTACCACCTGCTAAAATAAGTCCTACGGCTCTCATTCTCTCTCTCCTTTCGCATTTGCTTTTTTAACAATGCTTTGCCCGCTGTCCAAGCGGCCGTTTGGATAATCTTCAGGTTCTGTTTTAGCAAAAATGCAGCAGTTTTTACCTATTGTAACATTGTCAGGCACAGTGCTTCCTTCACCAAGTACAGTAATTCCTGTATCATAAAGGTTTGGGCGGTATGCGTTTTTTACGCTTTCGCCATCACCAATAACTACATCTTCACCAATTACACATTCTGCATCAATTATACAGCGTTCAATTTTTGTGCCTTTTCCAATATAGCAGCTTTCCATGATTATTGAATCACGAATGACTGCGTCTTCATCAACAATAACCCCGGGACCCAAAACAGAGTTATAGACCTTACCTAGTATTTCGCAGCCATCGGAAATAATACTGCAATTTACCTCGGAATTTGGACCAGTGTAAAGTGGCGGCTGGTGGTCTGCTTCTGTATATATTTTGTCATAGTTTTCGTATAAATTAAATTCAGGTACAGTTTGGATTAAATCCATATTTGCCATCCAGTATGAGTCAATTGTACCAACATCACGCCAATATCCGCTAAATGGATACGCAAACATGCGCTTGCCTTCTTCAAGAAGCATTGGCAAAACATGCTTGCCAAAGTCGGAATCTGGGTGTACTTTATTATCACGTTCTAAAGCATCACGAAGGAGTTCCCAATCAAAGATGTAAATACCCATGTTAATAAAATTGCTTTTTGGGTTTGGTGGTTTTTCTTCAAATTCGTAAATTCTGTTATCTTCATGTATATTTATTACACCAAAGCGGCTTGCTTCTTCCCACGGCACTGTAAGTGCTGCAATAGAAACATCGCAGTTGTTTTGTTTATGGAACTCAAGCATTTTGGAGTAATCCATCTTGTAAATATGGTCACCGCCAAGGATTAAAACATATTTGGGATTGTGCTGAACAAGAAAATCTATGTTTTGATAAATAGCATCAGCTGTGCCTTGAAACCATTCACCACCAGCACTTTTTTCGTGTGGTGCAAGAATTGTAACCCCACCGGAACGCCTGTCCAAATCCCAAGGAGTACCAATACCTATATGCTGATTAAGTGCCAGAGGCTGATATTGAGTGAGTACTCCAACTGTGTCAACATTAGAGTTTACGCAGTTACTCATTGCAAAATCAATAATACGGTATTTGCCTCCAAAGGGTACAGCCGGTTTTGCCTTGCTGGAGGTTAAAACACCTAAACGGCTACCTTGTCCGCCAGCGAGTAACATTGCAATCATTTCTTTTTTGTGCATATTTTCACCAAACCTTATATTTTGTCAAATGATTAAAATCATTATTTCATTAATTACCAACATAGTCAATACATTTTGCTTAAAATGCGATAAAATCCGCACTCAGTTATAGATTAGAATATATTGATTTTTTAAACTCTTGGAAGGAGATTATGCAAATGCATAGAAAATTAAACTTAAAAGCTATGAAAAATGTACATTTTATTGGAATCGGTGGAATTAGTATGAGCGGTTTTGCCGAAATATTAAATCATAGTGGTTTTAATGTAAGTGGCTCAGACGACAATTCTACAAAAGTTACGGCTCATTTAGAGGATTTGGGGATAAAAGTTTTAATCCCAACAGCAGCAGCAAATGTAAGTAAAAATGTAGACATGGTTGTTTATACAGCAGCAATAAAAAAAGATAACCCGGAGTTTAAATCCTTCTCTGAATTAGGTGTTCCGCTTATGGAGCGTGCAGAATTTATAGGCATGGTTTTAGAGTCTTACGAAAATGTAATTTGCATTGCCGGCACACATGGGAAAACCTCATCTACTTCTATGATGGCAGAAGTTTTAACAAAAGCAGGTCTTGACCCAACAATTCAAATTGGCGGGCATATGAACGCATGTGGCAAAAACTATGCTATTGGCAATTCATCATATTTTTTGCTCGAATCCTGTGAGTATAGCAATAGTTTCCATCACTGGCACCCAAGTGTTGGGGTAATTTTAAACATGGAAGCCGACCATTTGGATTTCTTTAAAGATATTAATGATATAGCAAACTCATTTAATAAATTTGCAAATAATATTCGACCAGGGGGTACACTAATAATAGGTAAGGATATAAATGAACTTGATGTTGTACTTAAAGACCTACAGTGCAAGGTATTAACCTTTGGTTTAAAAGATGCGGATTTTTGGGTAAATAATATTTCCTATAAAAACGGAAACCCATCTTTTGATATTATGTATAAAAACGATTTTTTAGAACACGTAGACCTCCCAATGCCGGGTGAGTATAATATGCTAAATGCGTTGGCATGTTTTGCTGCTGCTTTTGCACTTGGCATATCTACAAAAGATATAGCAAACTCACTGTCAAATGTTTTGGGTATAAAAAGAAGGTTTGAGCATAAAGGATATTTTAGAGGCATAGAAATTATAGACGACTACGCCCACCACCCGACAGAAATAAAAGCAGCCCTAGCCGCTGCCAGAAAAAAACACAGTGGAAAAATAATCTGTGCCTTCCAGCCCCACACCTACACTCGAACAAAAACTCTGTTTGAAGACCTTTGTAAATCATTTCAAGATGCAGATGAAGTGATGTTTGTTCCAATTTTTGCAGCAAGAGAAGCATTTGACCCATCAATTTCGTCAAAGATGATTGCAGACAAAATAAATGAAGCCTGTGGAAAAGCCAAGAGCTTTGAAAATTTTAGCAGTTTGGAAACTTATTTAAAAGAAAGTTTAGAATCATGTGACCTGTTGATAACTATGGGTGCTGGAGAGCTTTATAAGGTTGGGGAATCATTAATCAACAGTGAGTTATCCACAGTTTCCACAAGATAGCAGTGGGGAAAATGTTAACAAATATTACGAGATATTAAGTTGTAACAAAGCCCGTAAATGCTGGATTTACCATGTGAACCCAGTTTTTACGGGCTTTTCAGTGCATTTTTATAGTTATCACCATAAAAATGTGAATAAAAAACTCTTGACATTTTCGTAATATCCCGCAAATGCCGATATTTCCCGACATCGTAGCGTTTTTTGTTATCCACATAGTTATCCCCACAATCTACAGCTTATGTGGAAAAGAAAAGATATCCATTTTACTTGAAATAGGGTATGATAAGGGAGTGACAAAATCTAAGATTTAAGGTTGTTGAAAGATGAGCATGATAAAAATGAATTTAGGATACGAAGTTACTTCTATGGATTTGCCATTTGCTTTTATTGACGACTATATGACAAATTGCACACCAGTTTACCCGCTTATTTACATATGGAGCTTACGCCGACTACTTGATGGGAAAGCTGTTTCTTTTGATGAAATTGGAGATGCTTTCCGATTAACTGAGAGTGATGTAATAAACGCCTGGAAACACTGGGAAAAAGTTGGACTTGTAAAAATGGAAGGGACAAGCCTTACATTTTTGCCTTTAAACACGGGGTCAAGAGTTCCGGTAATAAAAACCGAAACACCGGAGGATATTTTAGAAAAACCGGAATCACGCCCAAACTATTCTGCGGAAGAACTTGCAGATTATCGTACTCAAAGCCGTGATGTTGAAAGGCTTTTTGCCCGTGCAGAAAAAACTCTTGGTAAGCTTTTAACATACAATGATATGTGTGTAATTTTTAGTTTCCATGACTGGCTTAGGCTTCCAATTGATGTAATAGAATATCTGTTTTCATACTGTGCAGAAAACAACCACCGTAAACTTAGATATATCGAAAAATGTGCAATGGATTGGGCGGATAAAGAAATAAATGATTTAGAAGAAGCTTTAACATATGTTCAAAACTTTGACCGTCGTTATCGTGATATCTTGCAGTATATGGGTTTAAAAACCAGCTACCCTGCGGCAACTCACCGCAAATTTATAAATAGATGGCTTGACGAATGGAAAATGCCGTTTGAGCTTATAACAGAAGCCTGTGACCGCTCGGTTTCACAAATTAACAAGCCTAAGTTTTCTTATATAGATAAAATTCTTTCCAGTTGGAATGATGATGATATACACACACTTGAGGATGTAAAAGCCCTTGACGAGAAAAGAAGCAAAAACACAATAGACTTTACTTCACGGGCAAAAGAAAGTAAGCCACGAAACAACCGTTTTGCAAACTTTAAGGAACGTGAAAACGACTATGATATGTATGAAAAAATGGAGCGTGTACGTCGTGACCAGAAATATATGGTGGGCGAATGAGATATAAAAGAGTTTTTAATGAAATAATGCGTGAGTATGAGACTTCAAGAAATAAAGCTGCTGCCGATTTAAGTTTAAGGCAAGATGAAGCATACAAAAAACTTCCAAGACTGCTTGAAATTGATAAGGAGCTTGGAGTACTTGGAGTAGGACTTGCAAAGCTTGCACTCTCCGGCAACAATGAAGAAATGAAAAAAACACGGCTAAAATCAAAAGAACTTAGAGAAGAACGAAAAAGGGTACTTGCCTTAAATAAATTAGCAGATATATCATCACCAAAATTTAATTGCGAAAAATGCAGTGATACAGGCTTTGTTAAAGTTTCACCCGGTTCTGGCTCAACTTACTGCACATGTTTAAAGCAACGGCTTATAAACGAGTATTATAACTTGTCCAACATGAAAGAAGTCCTGGAAGATGAAAATTTTGATACATTTGATTTCCGTCTTTTCACTACTGATATTATTGAATCGGAAGGGCTTTCTACACGCAAAAACATGGAGCTTATAAACCGCCAAACAACAAATTTTGTACAAAACTTTGGCAAAAATTTTGAAAACCTTCTTTTATACGGTGAAACAGGTCTTGGCAAGACCTTTATTTGTCATTGTATTGCAAAAGACCTCTTGGATATGGGTTTTACCGTTCTTTATTTAACTGCTCCAAGGCTTTGCAGATTTATTGAAGATTATCGTTTTAACAGAAACTCCCTTGACGAACCTGATGAAATGTTTCACGCAATAGACGAAGTAGACCTTCTAATAATAGACGACCTTGGTACAGAAATTTCAACGGTAGTAACTTCTGCTGCAATTTTTGACATAATAAATGGGCGTTTGCTAACAAGAAAACCTACAGTAATTTCGTCAAATCTTTCTCCGGGTGAACTTGTAAACCAATATAGCGAGCGTATTGTCTCCAGGTTTCTTGGAAACTATGAATTAATAAAATTTTTTGGAAATGATATAAGAGTGAAGAAAAAATACGCAAATGTTCGTATGTAATGATGAATGACTATATCCAGGAGGTTTTAAGATATGAATGAGAAATTACAAATACTAAAAATGCTTGAAAATAAGCAAATAACAGCAGCAGAAGCAGAAAAACTTTTAAAGGCAATTGACGGAGGAGGAAGCGTTTCGTCTTCATCAACTTCAACACCATTTGCGCCACCCCCAATGCCGTCTACTTACGAAAACACTTCCTATAGTGCGCCACCACCGCCACCAGCTCCGCTGCCAAAAAAAGAATATGACAGCTACACATATGCAAGCAACAGCGGTTCACGTCCACCGGCTAGTTCATCATCCGGGCTTGACGACATAAGCCGTAAATTTGAAAGTTTTGCAAGAGACATGGCACCAAAAATGCAAAAGTTTACAGAAGTTGCAGCCGAAAAAATTTCCGGAGCTGCTGAATGGGTTTCAAATCAAATTTCTTCCGACCCATCGGGGGGCGCACGGGCTATAGGAGGTGCACCGCCTCCATTACAATCTCATCGCCCTATGTCATCAGCAAAGCCATTTGCACCGTCCGGTGGAGTTATTGAAAAAAATATTGAAGTTCCTGTAGAAACAGGTGGGTATAACGAACTTAGCCTTTCCGGGATAAACGGTGATGTTCGTATAAAGGGTTACAATGGTGACAAAATCACTGCTCGTTTAGTATACCGTCCAAAACACCCAACGGCTTCCATTGAAATGGTGAAATTAGGGGGTAAGTATTTCTTAAAATACGAGCCGGATGACTTTCACTCTGTTACAATAGATGCCTTTGTGCCGGAAAGAGCCTTTAGTGTAATAAAAGTTGATGGTATTAATGTCCAACTTGATTGTGCTTCGCTTGCAGCAAATAATATGGTTTTTCAAAATGCAAATGGAAGCACACGTTTAAATGCACTAACTGCCAATAATATAGTGGCAGAGTCCAGTGGAGGAGCGTTTCAAGTAGCTCATATTTCTGCTGAAATTGCAACAATTGAAAATTTGAACGGTGCAATGGATGCAAGCGAGCTTGATATTCAAAAATTAAAGTTGTCAAATTACAATAGTCCTCTTTCGATAATAATGTCTAGGTTTAATCGTTTTACTGATTATACATGGGCGGTTGAAACAGGAAATGCAAAGCTTGGTTTGAATTTGCCCACGCTGCCCGACCTTGGTTATCATATTAAGGCCCATGCAGCTATGAGTGAAATTCGTTTAAGTCTTACCGGTTTGCAGTTTTTAATAAATGAGCCGTCGCTTGTTGAGGCTAGGAGCATAAACTTTGATAGTTCTGCAAAGAGGGTTAAGCTTGCTGTTGAAACTTCAAATGCGCCTTTGTCTATTAGTTAGATAATGTTGGGAGAAAGCAAAAGGGCAAAATTGGTACGCCAATTTTGCCCTTTTGCTTATAAACTTTCCTCAAGTCGGTCAAGTAAGCTTTCAAAAATATTTAGTGCGTCTTTAATTGGTGCAGATGTTGTCATGTCTACACCGGCTTGTTTTAGAAGGTTTATTGGATAATCTTTTTTGCCGCTTTTTAGGAAGTTTAAATAGTTGTCAACTGCTGGTTGACCTTCTTCTCGTATTTTTTTAGATAGTGACATGGCGGCTGAAAAACCCGTGGAATATTGGTAGACATAAAACACACGATAAAAATGTGGTATACGGCTCCATTCATAGTCGTTTTTTTCGTTTAAAACAACTTCGTTACCATAGTATTTTGTACATATGCTTTTATAGAGCTTGCTTAGTGATTCTGCATTTAGTGGACTGCCTTTTTTTGCTGCTTCATGCGCCAGCATCTCAAACTCCGCAAACATTGCTTGACGAAAAAATGTGCTTTCAAAGTTTTGTATGAAACAACTTAGATAGTAGCTGAGTTTTTCTTTGTCTGTTGTTGTGTTTAGCAGATGTTCAATTAATAGTGCTTCATTTACTGTTGATGCAACTTCTGCCAAAAATGTTGGGTATCCTCCGTACACTGCCGGCTGGTTTGTATAGGTATAATATGAGTGTGCTGCGTGTCCCATCTCATGAGAGAGTGTAAACATGTCTCTAACTGTGTTGTTGTAGTTCATTAGTACATATGGGTGTTTTGTTCCATACGCACCCCAGCAGTAAGCACCGGGGTCTTTGCCTTTGTTTTCATATACGTCAACCCAGCCATTGTCAAAGCCTTGTTTAATTACGGCTTGATATTCTTTACCAAGTGCGTTTGCACCTTCTACAACCATGGTTTTTGCTTCTTCATAGCTTACAAATGTTTTTGCATTTTCTAAAATAGGGTTTCGCATATCCCATGTGTGCAGCTCGTCATATTTTAGAAACTTTTTCCTTAATTTCAAAGAACGGTGGTATATAGGTAGGCTTTCGGATATGGTGTTTATTAGGTTTGTGTAAATTCCTGTGGGGATATTGTTTTCAAACAATGATGCTTCCAGCGTACTGGAATATTTTCTGGCATCAGCTTGAAACATGCTGTTTTTTACAGCGTAATTGTATGTTTCTGCTATTGTGTTTTTTCGTGCGGCATATGAGCCTAAAAGGCTGTCATGTACATTTTTGCGTAAAGTCCTGTCGGGGTGTTCCATTAGCATGATGTAATTGGCGTTTGTCACTTCATGCTCTAAACCATTAGAGTCTTTTGCTTTTTCAAAGGTCATATCGGTTTTGGCTGCATTGTCAAAAACACTTGAAAATCCTTCACCAACCGCAGTTGCCTTTTTAAGGAGTTCTTCCATATCATGAGACAAGACGTGTTTTTGTTTGCGGAATAAATCATTAAAGTAATGTTTGTAAGTTTCCAACCGGTTATCGTTGGTTATAAACTCATTAATTTTATCCAATCCAATAGAGATAATTTCCGGTTGCATAAAACTGGTGATTGCTTCAAAGTCTGCCCATAGGGTTTTGACGCTGCTAAGCATACCTTGGTATTTTGAGTTTGTGGTGTCTTCGTCAAGTTTAAACTTTGCGTAAACATAAGTTTTTGCACAAGTTTGGTATGAAATGTGATAAGCGGTAAGTCCGCCAAGTAAGTTTGATGCGTCCTTGTTTAGTTTGCCTTCGTAGGATTTGATGTCCTTCATGGAGGCTTTGTAGTTGTTAAAGCACTCTCGCCATTTTTCATCAGATTCAAAAAGGTGAGTTAAATCCCATTGGTACTGTGGAGCAGTTTGCTCTCTGGTTTTGATTTCGTTCATAAAAGAACCCTCCTGCTAATAGTATAGCTTTTTTGCTACAGTATTTTTCTGTGCAAGTTAATTAAATCATTTTGCTATAGGCGAGTTCAAAACTTTTTTTATCATTTTCTTGCAAAAAATCATAAAAAAAACAACAATGGCATAAACTGCTTTCATTGCTGTTCAAAATCTTGCGAAAATTTGCAAGAAAGTTTATATTATTGAATCTGCCTGAGTTTCAATCATAATAGGTGCTGAGTTGAGTTCAAATGGGGGTCTTGGTTTTATTGGAGGCAGTGGCATAGGACTAGCAAGTAATGGTACGTAAAAAGAAAGCACCATCATAAATGTTAAGCCAACCAAGAGTAATCTTTTTTTCATTTAATTTCACCATCCATCTTTATTTGAATTAATTTTATCATATATTTCCACTATTTTTGTATTCACTTTATGCACTTCTGTTTTTTTCCTATTTTTAAAATAGTACTGCTTAATAAGTTTATAGCACCTTATAGCCTCAAGGCTATCACCCATATTTATGAAAAAAGGAATTGATGTCTCTTCTAAATAATCTACTGATTCCTTATTGAAACTTGTCATATTATTAGTCATAATCATCATATGTTCCAACGTACCAAGAATGATTTCTTGAAGTTCGTTTTTATTTTGCAATGACTTCAAACGCTTATGTTCATCTTCTACTTCATTCGTTCTGTTTAACGTAATCAAACAACATGATTTACAATAGAATATTAGGAAATAATAATCAGATGTTTCATTAAAAAATTCTGAGGCATTTTCAAAATGTACGATAGCTTGTTCCTCATATTTTTGACATCTGTACAATACGCCAAAACCAAACTCTACCAATCCAATATAAAATTTATCTTCAATGATTGATGAATGAAGTTTGCATATTTTCAGTAACCTTTCAGACTCACCACTGATATTAACTTGTAAATAACTCATAGAGAGTGCAAGATTAATTGATAAATTTTGTATTGTTGCACATTTTTCAATGTCAGCCCTGTCTAGTCTAGTTAAAAACAAAATTACAAGATGTGGACAGTTAATTCCTACATAATAATTAGCAATAGCATAATAAAGATATTTTTTGTCTTCTTCTGATATATGTTCACTTGAATCTTCCAAGGTAAGTGATTTTTGATAACATTCATGGGCTTCGTCTCTCTTGTTTTGTTGTATAAGTAAATAGCCCATTCTACAATTAAAATGAAATTTATTTTCATCATTAAAACTATCATATTTATCTTGAAGCGGCAGTAAAAGCTCCTCAGCTTTTTCAATATCACCTTCCACAAACAAAAGCAAAATTTCATGCAGCCTATAAAGCATAGAAAAATCCGGCTCACAAAACTCCAATTTAGTAATATTAGATATTTTCGCCTGCATCTCTTTAGCGTCATTAATCCTGTCTTCTCTTATATAATCCCGAAAAGAGTTTATTCGCATACGAAAGGCGGGGTATTCTTTTTCTGAAAAAGGTATATCAACCAAATCAAAATGTTTTTTTATATCTTTAAGTTGTTTTTCATCATATTCTTTTTTGCCATTCTCAACTTTTGATACAAATGTTGGGCTTACAAATATAATTTCAGCATTAGCAAAAGATTCTTGCGTAAACCCATCAGCTAAATACAATTGTTTAACCTTCAAACCAATCGTCACTATGTCCCCACCTCAAAATTTGTATAATATCATGAGCATTTCAAATAAAAACACAATTTTAGTGTTTTTTAAGCTAAGCAAACATGAAATTTCAACAAGAAAATTATTGAATTTTCATTTAAACAAATTATATAACAGGAATTAAGATAATGCAATAGTTTTGTGGTGAATTTTCATTTAATTAATTTTTAACTAACATTTGTGAGTATATTTTTAAGAGTTTATTAAAATTTATATCATTTTATCAAACAAAAACACATGATAAATCATCGAATTGATGGTTTATCATGCGTTTTTTCTTTTAATGTAGCCTAAATTATACTTTATAAACTAGCAGCAGCTACACTTTGCCCAACACGACGAGCTTTTTCGTCAGGGGTATGCATGTTAAATCTATAACTTGGATATTCCTCGGCAATAACTTTTTTAGCTACATCAAGGATAATATTTCCGCCTTCACCACTCATCACACGCCCAAGAAGCAATACATGTTTAAATCCATACAAATCCCAATAATAAGGAAGCGTATGACCTAAATAGCAACCAATGCTTTGGAAAATCCTTTTAGCAATTTGGTCTTTGTCCGTCCCAAACATGTCTTGTACGATTTTTAGTTTTTCACCAGGAGAAAGAGCTTCGTCAAAAGAAATTCCTGCATTAACGGCAAGTTTTATTACGCCATCTTGTGAAAAATATTTTACACCGCAGCCAATATCTCCTGCCCATTCGTCACGCATTGCAGTTGGGGAAGCATCAGCCGGGCAAAATGCAAGCTCATTTAACCAACCTTTAATATTTCCGTTTTCATCAATATATCCACCGGCTTCACTTGTTCCCATCGCTATCCCAAGGACATTGTTGTCGCCAAACTCCATAGCACCTGCAAGTGCGGTTACATCACCATCGTTTACAACTGTAAGCGGCACATCACCAATTTCTTTTGCAGCACGGATATAAATATCTTTAACTTTTTTGTTAAACAAATCTTCAGGAACTTTTAAGAAAAGTGACGCTGCCATTGTCCTATTATCGATGTAAATACCAGCGGAGCTTACGCCAATTGAATCAACTCTTGGCATTTTTGAAGCTGCTTTTTTCATTGCATCAACAATTCCATTAAAATGATAATCCGGGTCTGCGGTGATTTTTGGCTGCCAAACTACTTCTTCACTAAAAACTGCTTCCCCGTCAATTACAGCAGAAACTTTGCGGTCGCTTCCGCCTGCGTCAAAACCTATGCGGCAGCCTGTATTATTGCCGCCGACGGGTTTTGATTCTTCGTTTACAACCGGTTTTTCTTCAAGAGAAGAGAACGTGACTTCAAAAGGTTTTTCATAAACTTTTTCCATGAAACCATTGTCAAAAGCATATTTTCCTGCTTTAGAATATGCTTCTTTTATATGCTCATAAATATTTTCGTCACCACAAATTGTGACCTTGAAGCCACCTTTTGCCCATAGTAAATATTTTACTAAACGCTCGACATAATATTTATCAGCTTCTGCATTTGTGCCTGTAATAAATGTGTCGTAAACGGTTCTTAGTCCTGCGTTTCTTTCCACGCAAACAGAAACCGGTTTTTTTGCTTCTTTTAAAAATTCTGCATTAAACAAACTCATTGGGATATACCCGGGGTCGTAAATTGGTCTGTTTTTAATGTTAATGTTAAGTCCTAAAAATTCCATTTTGCTCATCTCCTAATAAGGGTGTCTGAGGGATTTTCCCTCAGTTATACATTTGCATATTCTATGAAAAGTTTTCTACACGATTTTTTACTTCATCTTTAAATTTTTCAATATGCTTTAAAATAAAATCAACAGGTTTTGCATCACTGTTTACAAGTTCTGTAATATCAAGACCAAAACTTGCACTTTCAAACTCGTCAACACTGTGGCTTGCAAAAAATGTCGCATTTGCTACTCTTCGCCCAAGTGCCGCAAGGTCGTAACGTTTGCCTCCGGAAACTTGGCTGTCAAAAACACCAAGCAGTGCAGAAGCGATATTTGGAAACTTTGCAGTATCCTCTACATACTTGTCCTCATCATTTAACCAGTCAAGCGAACGCCAAACTTCCATTGAAACAATTTTTTTAGGGCGTTTTTCCACCGGAATCTCACGAAGTGCACGAATTACATGCATTGCTACTGCAACATGGGTGTCATGCTTGTCCGCCAAATTGTGGGTGTAAAGGATTTCCGGCTCGCAAGTTAAAATTAGTTCTTTAATTTCATTAATTAAAGTTTGGTTTGTTGGGTCTTTAACTTCTCCGCTTTTGTAGGAAAGTAAAACCACTGCTGAGTAGTCGCCAATTGCTGCTGCATTTTTTTGTTCAACCACTCTTACCTTTTTCATTTCATCATTTGTGTAAGTACCATAAACCCCAATCCTTGGCGAGCCGTCACCATCTGTCACAACAACACCCGTAAAGTGCTTGTCTGCTTGACCATAGCAATTGGCGATTGCACCATAGCTCATGATTTCAAGGTCATCTTGATGAGCACCAATCGAAAGTGCTGTTGTTCTTTTTAGTGCCGTTTCTGCATCTGTTTTGGCAAAAATTTCTGCTGACGAATTAAATAATTTCATAGGAATCTCCTTCAACTATTTGACTTGGACAAATTATACAACAAATGTCCCAAAACATCTATTTAAAACAATAAAAAATTTTTATAAACTTATGCTTGACGGAATGACAATAACATATTAAAATATCTTCCGAAGCAAATTGCCCGGATGGCGGAATTGGCAGACGCACTAGATTTAGGTTCTAGCGGGAGACCGTGCAGGTTCAAGTC
>Ga0131853_10000883_pt1 | contig 53968 bp, 33 predicted proteins | sample TergutLab28metaG_FD_92764 | JGI IMG/M metagenome (GOLD analysis project Ga0131853, IMG submission 92764) | Labiotermes labralis P1 segment gut microbial communities from Petit-Saut dam, French Guiana - Lab288 P1 (version 2) (version 2) | ecosystem: Host-associated > Arthropoda: Insects >...
AACAGAATATGATCCATGGTCTAGTATTCATTGCCGCATGTACACGTCGCTTCCTCACTCAGGTGAAACCGGTGTAGGTACGCCTTCGTCATCCCATGCCCAGTCAGCACTGCTGATATTTTTGGTGTGAACATTATTTTGGATCTTACTCTATCTTGGACTATGGGAAAGTATTGTCTGGTTGCCGAAGCTTTTTGGCTCGTCCACTCTCGCTGCCATTTGTGCCTGGCTTCTTCTCTGGCTTCTTGATATAGTGTGCTTTTGGAATCCTGGTGAACAGGTTCCCCGTGCCTCCACATCGTGCCGCTTCTTTTGCTAGTCTATCAGCCATCTCATTGCCAAGTGTTTCAGCGCGGGTTTTGACCCAGGAAAATTTTATCCTCCATTCCCTTCTCTCTAGACTGGCTACTTGTTTTCTAATCTCCTCTACGAGGAATGAATGGTTTTTCGGGTTGCGAAGCGAATCAAGGGAGACCCGGCTGTCAGTGTATATTATGGTGTTAGTGGGCTGATTCTTTCTCTGTTCAGCAGCTCTATCTCTTCTAGTGCTTTGTGTACAGCTACTAGCTCCGCTTGATTGTTCGAGCATCTGTCTTCTAGTATCATCTTCTGTCTGGCTATTATGTCACTTCCTTTGAATATTACTACACCCGACCCAACACCTCTCTGATACATGTTCCGTCGGTGCATGCGCAAATTGCTGCTTCTTCGTAAGCTCCTGTCTCTATGATTGATATAGCTTTAGCCGGGTGCGGCCAGAGCCAGTATTCTACTTCGTAGTCCAGGTTTAGGGCTTCCTGTTGCTGTTTATCTCGAAATGTGTATTGTTTGACCACTTCCTCAAGTTCTAAAATGATGGGGGTGGTTCCTGTCTGTATGCATAGCGCCTAGTTGGACGTATTACGGTACGCCCTCGCCATTTTCAAAATGATGAGTCGCTGCACTCGGACGTACTTCTGCCTGTTGTGCTCATACTTTATTGCCTCACTCCATATCGGGGCACCGTACATGAGTAATGTCGGGATGGCACCTTTGTACATTGTGGCTACCGCCTCGTTCTTTAGCCCCATGTCATTCTTGCTGATCTTGACAGATTATGTATTAACTTTGTACACCTTTCTGTCGCGTATCTTATATGTTCTTGGAATTTAAATTTCTGGTCCAAAATTATTCCTAAATATTTCATCTGTGCAACTTGTTCTAAAGGTTTGAAATGCAAGTAAATTGTGATGTCCTTGTCCTCCCTCCTTTTTCTCCTTGTCACTAGCATTGCTTTGGACTTCTTATGCTTAAATTTGATGTTATTTCTCCTCGACCACTCGTTAATTTTACTCATCTCTACGTTAGCGTAGTTCTCCACGGCTCTTATTGAGTCTCCCCTTTTCGCTATAAGCAGATCATCTGCATATGCCACGACCTTGGTTCTAGCCATAAATTTGTGTTGCAGCAGCGAATTGTACTGTAAGTTCCAGAATCCTGACCCACAGCATGACCTCTGCGGGCATTCTCTGCCTATGGCTTTCTCTGTCCTTAGACTGTTCGTGGACAGTACCGCTGTGCGTTGGGTGAAGTAGCTCATAGTGAGTCTGTAGAGGTTTTTGGGTTTATTAGCTTTCTCTTAGTTCTCTCAGGACCCCCGGCCACCATGCCGCGTCAAACGCTCCCTGAACATCCAAAACAATCAATGCTTTTACTTCTCCTGCGTCTAGGCTTTCTTGAACGAAGGCTTTAATTGCCATTGCCGCATCTACCGTACTTTTTTGTGGCCTGAAGCCGAAATGATTCTCGTTCATGTGTCCTCGGGAGTAGGCATGGTGGTTGATTCTGTTTATAAGGAGCTTCTCCAACACCTTGCCACCTGAGTCAAGTAGGCTTATTGAGCGGAACATATTTACTTCGTCATTTCCTTCTTTGCACGGTTTGACTATGGGTATGATCCTTGCTTTCTTCCACCTCTTGGGAAAAAGTCCTTTTCTAAGGCAGCCATTGTAAATTGCAGTCATATACCTGGGCAGCATTGTGCCTACACATTTCCACACTTCGTTTGGAATTACAACCTCTCCTGGGGTCTTGTTATTTCCCATGTCCTGTTTCGCGTTTGTCACTTCTTGCACTGTAAACTCCTCGTCGTCGTCTTCTGTGTCAAGTGGCTTTTGTGTCAAAGTTCGGATCTGGCTGTGTGTATCCGTGTCATCCTCTTGATTGTCGTCCGGCGCAAATTTCTGTATAATGTGTAGAAGTGTGTTTTGTAGATTGTTGTCAGCGAGCGAACTTGTAATCTCAGTGGTTATGTGTGTGGCGCGTTTTGTCTTCCCTGCAGCCATCTTGTATATTGCATCCCAGGGGTTAGTCACAGATGTTAAATTACAGAAATCTCTCCACGATTTACCACCAGAGAATCGGATTGTGCCTCAGCGCTTTCCCGTCACGCCCCTTTCGCGTTAGCGAGGATCGGCACGCTTGTTCCCGGATATCTTGGAGTTCGTCCACTACTGCCTCCATATTTGGCGCCCTTTTCACTCTTTGGCACCAAGTTTGATCTAACATGTCCACCCCCTTGAATATCGCCCCTGTTTCTCTTGTAATCTGTTCCATTGTTTGTATGTATGTATGTGTGTGTGTATGTATGTATTTTAAATTTATTTATAATAGAAGCATGCTCCATTACTTGTAGTAATCCTACATGCTAGGTTTATATTTCCTGTTCATAAGTAGGAAGTGCGGATGTTAACATTTGTGTTTGTACGGCATGTCTTTTACAGTAGAAGAATTACTATTACTTATCATTTATGCATGTATAACTTATATCTCGTTGGCTCTACTTCACAGAATTATTAAGGTAAGAGTTGCAGTAAGGTTCTTTTAACTATGTTACAAGTCTATCTTTTTTATAAATGAGAGGAATGGTTTCAAATGTTTACTTGTTAACTCCTTGTTGCTAACTGGCCAGCTCCCGGTTTTTAGAATTTCCTGCTTAAGTAAGTCTCTTTGTTTTTTTATGACGTGTGCAGTTATTGAGTATGTGTTCTAGAGTTTGATCCTCCATGTTGCAGGGGCAAGTTGCGTTATCCGTTATTTTAAATCTGTAGAGGTACGACTTGGTTTTACCTTGACCAGTTACTAGTGCCGTGAAGTTCGGGTTTATTGTTATTCGGCGGTGAATCCTGGCCCGTAAGTTTGGGAAGAACTGTTTAGTTACGGCAGTCTTATTACACCGTTCCCATTCTTCTTGCCATTTCAGTGTGGTTTCTTCTTCGAGTTTACTCTATAGGGTGGCCTTGGGAATTTTGCCGAAAACGACTGGAATATCTTTGTCGCTAGCTGCGTCTTTGGCCAAGCGGTCAGCTAGTTCGTTTCCAAGGTTACCTGCGTGGGTCTTGATCCATGAGAACTCAATCGTCCATTTAGCAATTCTGAGGTTAATTAATCTATTCATGATTTCTTCAATCAGGTAATTATGGTTGCTTGCAATCTTCAGAGGGTCAATGTTAATTCTGCTGTCGGTGTATACTCCTATCGTGCGCGGTTTATTGTCCGCGATTTCTAAGTAGCTTATTAAATCCAGCGTCTTAACAATGGCGAGTTGCTCCGCCTGATTGTTGGAGTATCTGTGGTTTAGTCTAAATTTGTGACGTGCTATCAGTTCGGTGTTGACGAAGGTCACCACCCCGGCTCCCACCCCTCGCTCGCCCTTGCTACCGTCGGTGTAAATCCGAATCGTTTGATCGTCGCACCCGTTGGTTTCTGGGATGTTGATGGATCCAGCAGGGTGCGGTCATTGGTTGAGTCCAACTTCTCGGTCAATCTTCTGTATGTTCGCTCTGTGTCCTTTCCAGACGTCGTAGCGCTTGGCTGCTTCTTCAGCTTTGATGATGATTGGTGTGTTTCCTGCCAAAATGCAAAAAGCTTCACTGGACGTAGTGCGATATGTTTTGGCAATCAGTAAGTGCATGAGCCTTTGCACCCTGATGTACTTGCGTCTGTTGTATTTATACCTGAGAGCGTCTATCCAAACTGGTGCACCGTATAGTAGGAGTGGTAGGATCGCTCCTTTGTAAATTGTTATTCAGGCTTCGTGTTGAAGTCCCCAATGGATTTTGGCAGATTTGGATAAGCTGAAAATTAGCTTAGCACTTTCATCCGCAGCGTTGCTGATATGTTGGCTAAATTTAAGCTTGTCGTCAATAATTATTCCTAAATACGTCATTGTTGTAACTTCTTTAATGGGTTTGTTGTTTAGATAAATTTTAATTTCTTTTGCTTCCTTCCTTTTCCTCCTTGAAATTAGCATGGTTTTGGTTTTAGCTTCGTTGAAGCCTACCTTGTTCCTCTTTGACCATGAGTTTATCTTGCTCATTTCTATGTTCGCAAAGTTTTCGGCTTTCCTAACTGATTCTCCTCTAATGATTAACAGGAGGTCATCTGCAAATGCTACTGCTCTTGTACGCTTGGTGAAGCTGAGGTTTAGTTTTTTATTATACTGTATGTTCCAGAGACCCGGACCGCAACACGATCGTTGGGGCACCCTTTACGTACCTCTCTCTGGATTCGGTAGTTGTTGTTAGTCAGATAGGCTGAGCGTTGGGTAAAGTAGCTTCTGGCTAAGTTGAACAAATTATTGGGGCATTCGTAAGCTCTCAGTCCTTTCAAAATGGCGGGCCACCAGGCGGCATCGAAGGCACCTTTGACATCAAAGCTCACAATCACTAATACGTCTCCTGCTGTCAGTCCATCTGTTACAACGTTCTTAACCGTCATGGCCGCATCGGTCGTGCTCTTTTGCGACGTAAATCCGTACTGGTATTTGTTCATATAGTTGTGAGAGAATACGTGGTGGTTAATTCTGTTTATTAATAATTTTTCTAGTACCTTCCCACCTATGTTTATAAGACTTATGGGGCAGAACTTGGTTACGTCTTCGCTGTTGTCCTTGCCGGGCTTAGTAATTGGAACCAGCTTTATTCTTTTCCACCTCATTGGGAAGACTCCTCTATGGAGACAACCGTTGTACATTGCTGTTATGTATCTAGGGAAAGTTTCAAAGGCGCTTTTATATATCTCGCCCGTAATACCATCTTCACCTGAGGCTTTTTTGTTCCCCAAGCTTCCTATTACGTTTCTAATTTCTACTGTAGTGAACTTTTTATCATCATCCGTGCTGTGGGTTGTTGTGATTGTAGTCTGTCTCGTCGATGATCGTCGTCGTCGTCGTCATTGTTGTTGTCTTCTAGTGTGAATTGTTCAAGCATGTGCCGTAGTGTGTCGGCTGTGTCCTTCGTTTGAGCTCCGTCGGGTTTCCTCAGGGTAGTTAAGTGTGTCTTTAGTTTCTTCTTGCCTGCCGCTAGTTTGTATACCTCGTTCCAGGGGTTGTTAGCTGGTTATATGTTATAGAATGCTTTCCAAGAGCTGAATTTTTCGTTCTTTATTGTCGATGCGTACTTGGCTTTACCTTCTAAATATTGTGCTTTACAATGTGTTCTCAAATTCACATTGTTTGTCGTTCTTTTGTATCTTCGTCTTAAAACGTTCAATCTTTTGCGCATAATTGTTAGCTCATCGGTCCACCAGGGCACCTACCTGTTCGACGTCGCCTTCTTGGGTGCCAGCTGTGTCCTGTAGGATTCTTTACACGCAGTCGTCAGGTCTTCATAAAATTCCTCTATTGTCTTCTCGATGTCGCTTTCTGGTGTCACGAGCTTGTCCAGTGTTGAGTCCAGATCGCCTGTGTCTTCCTGTTTGTGCGTTGTGCAGATTCTTGCCGTTGCCAGTCGAACCAATTTTGACTGAAATTTGTTTATGTTACGCCGTTCGACTATGTACCTGGGTTTTTGTTTGCGTGGTGCTGTATAGTGTGTATGTATGTATGTATGTTTGTATGTATGTATGCATGCATTCATGCACTACGCACGTATATATGTACTATTATTATTTATTATTAAGCATGCTCTATCACCCGGAAGTGATACTACATACTATAATGTGACTAGCTATTGGTACTTGGTTATAGGTACGGGATGCAGGGTCTGCCTCTGCTCTAGGCATCGGACACTGCATTCCCTTTAGAATGTATAACCATCGATTAATGTCTTTTAGCACTTTGTAGTTACACCTTCATCACTATAGTTTGTCATAGCCTATTGAGTTTGTGAATTTCTTAAATGATTTAAATGTTCGGTTATTAGTTCTTGTTTGCTTATTGGCCAGATTTCATGTTGAAATGTATCCTTCTCGAGTCTTCCCCTTTGTTGTTGAAGAAGGGTGCAATGATATAGCATTTGGTCGGTAGTCTGATCTCCCTTGTTTCAAGGACATGGTTGCACTTTCCAATAATTTGAATCGGTGTAGATAGGCTCTGGTTTTACCGTGTCCTGAAAATATAGCTGTGAAATTTGAGGTTATGACAATTTTCGTTTTGAGTCTGTCTGTGACGTTTGGGTAGTATTGTTTTTTTTAGAGCTGCCTTAGGGCTTTCCTCCCAGCTTTGTTGCCATTTTAGCTTCGATTCTTCTTCTAGCTCCCGTAACAGCGTGCTCAAAGGTATTCTGGTGAAGGATGTTGTCATATCTTCGTCCCGCGCCGCTGTTTTGGCCAGTTGATCAGCCAGTTCGTTTCCAAGAATCCCTGCATGGGACTTGACCCATACAAACGTAACTGCCCAGTTGGATCTCTCCAATTTCGATAGCCTCTCCCTTATCACTTCGATTGTGTGTATATATGTATGTATGTATGTATGTGTGTATGTATGTATGTATGTATGTATGTATGTATGTATGTATGTATGTATGTATGTGTGTGTGTGTATGTATTTATGTATGTATGTGTGTATGAATGTGTGTATGTATGTTTGTATGTATGTGTGTATGTATGTATGTAAGTAAGTAAGTATGTATGTATGTGTGTATGTATGCATGTATGTATGTATTACGTATGTTTGTATGTATGTTATCTCAACATACAATTTTATGTGTTGTTTGGTATCTCAAATTAGGAGATAAAACAGAGTGTGGATTTTTGAGAGCAGGATGTTGGGGGGGGGGGTGGTGGAGGTGATATGTTATTAACAGGAAGCAGTGACAAGAGGATAGGAAAATATCGTAATGGGGCGCTGTGATTTGCAGTGCAATATTGTGTCTTGTTATCTTTTAGGAACATTTACCGAAGTGTTTTGGAGGCCCCTGTTGCCTCTATATGTACAGTATGTGAATGGCAGCAGAAGATTCAATTTGTTTTGAAAAGTCAGTACATATGTACCAGACTATACGGCTTAATGTCGCAAAACTGACTTAAAATTTTACCATCTGTCCGTTTGCAATCAACAACTTATATACAAACACGTGCTTTTCTCTGCATCAATTGTGTGTTCCGAATTTGGTACTGATGTTCATAACATCTTCGATTTGACGTTGAAATGGAACGGGCTTCACGTTGCCATCCAAAATACCAACGATAAGTCACTCTTACGCGATTCTTTCCGCTGCACGCCGATGTGGAACAATTTATTTCCTTTCTCACGTGAAACTTTGCGTCTCAAAACATAAATTGCTGAACTGCGAGCTAACATCAACCAAATTCTAACTCTTCTCATATAGGCAGCCTGACAAAGCACAAAGCTGCCTTGCCGTGACATCTCCTGCATCACCGAAGGCGTCCTCGTCTTCCAGTCACGTCAGCGCCCAAGATGGATGATGCGCTGCATCTTGCACTCAGCTTTCCGAAGCAGCAGGACAAATCACAACTAGACCCAACCGCACAAATATACATACGGGCGAAGGATGATGTAAGGCAGAGTTAAGGTGTTGGACAATTGTCTTTGTTACGCAGTCTGCAGTGTGCGCGGCCGGATGTGACGTTAGAGAGGGAAGCTGCAGGCTGTACAGAAGTGAACGGTGTTAGTCGAAACGTCTGTCATGGCAACAACGACAGGTGCAATTACAAACTGATTGGCTCGAAGTAACTTTGGTACCTTTAATGTTCTGGGAACGACACTAGCAAATGTAAATTTATGAGTGAAGAAATTAAGAGCAGATAAATTGCTGTGTCATGGTATATAGATCATGTACATAACTACTTCAAGCCATGTTTTGTATGAGTGTGGCAGTTGGTCCTTCACCAAGGCACGAAAATGAGTTGAAGGGTTTGGAGAAAAGGGTTCTGAGTCAGATATTTTGGTCTGAGCAGGACGAGGTAATAAGGAACTGGAGAAAACTGCACAATGAGGAAGTTTATTATTTGTAAAATATACTACTATTGTAAACAAATACAGGAGGAAGAGATGGACGGGATGTGTAGCATGTATGGGAAGAAGAAAGAGTCATGCAGAGTTGTGGAAACAAAATATAAGGTAGAAGACAAGTGAAGGACCTCGACGGACATGGGAAGGCGATAATAAAATAGACCTAAAATAAATGGATTAGGAGGTCGAACAGTAGATTAATCTGGCTCAGGATGGGGAGAGTTATCTGGCTGTTGTGAACACTGTAGTGAACAATCTGTGTCCTTAAAAGGCGGGAATAACTTGAGGTATTGAAAAAGTGTGAGCTTTTGGAGACGAGCTGTGCTACAGTGTGGCAGTTAGTTAGCTAATGTTGCAACGTTCCGACAACTTATACACCTTCATTTTTCAAAATTCAGACAATTTTTTCCGCACACGTAACTTGATTGCTGTCTCAGTCTTAGCTGGTCTACGGTGCGGACTGTCACCTGTGGCCACCAGTCAGACGATACGGTTAGGGCAATTAATATCTGCTTTGGGGTCTTCTAGGTTATGACACTGTGAAGTCTGGTGCTTCTGTTGCAATTGTCGAATACATACTGCTTGATTGTAATGTTAGAAGGGAGAATAGAAATTTTCTGGTTGCTTATCGTTTCTCTGTACTTCCAAACTCTAATTTTCGGTAGGTACGATATTTCTGACACTATCAGCGTATCCGTCTTCAGATAAAAGTGGAAGGCAAAAGAAGGCTAACTAATTATGCCTAGAAGTAGGGTGTAAGATAAAACTGGTCTTTATCAGTAGATATGCAATGAGCCTGACGGACTGAACCGCTACAAAATGTTCATGAAGTTCAAACAAAATCAATTTGCGTGAAGTAAATTTGAATTCTAAGGAGAAACAAGGAGACCTGGAAAAGAAAACTGCACAGCCTGGGGTTACCGACAGACTGACTTCTGATTTACGCAGTAATGGACGGGGCGAAGGGGTTTGTGGAAACTCTCACATCAGCGTTTAATTTGAGCAGCTGCTGAAAAAATAAGCAAATCAAACTGGCACCGTGCCTTCAAAAACTGTTGAACTTACCTTGTGGTCTTGTATATTTGGGTCAAATTACAGCGATTTTCAGTACAAACCACACATTTTGCTTATCTCCAGTCAGTAGTTACATTTTGTATTAGCTGGTAACTAATAAGCAGCGTGTTTTATGGTATGTTTTATGTAATTTAATTAGTGCATTTTGTTGATTAAATAAGGAATGTAAGAAAATGCGCAGTAAGAATAAGAGAGAATTCAGTAGTTCCTTGTTTCCGTCCAGTTCTTTTCTATACAATTTCCATCTAATTCTGATTCTTCTCAAGTTACCTTTTCCCCTAAGTAAGCTATATTAGGTGAGCAGGATTATAGCAAGGAGCGTTCAATGTTAGTCTGCTGAAGGATTATAGCAAGGAGCGTTCAATGTTAGCCTGCTGAAGGATTATAGCAAGGAGCGTTCAGTGTTAGCCTGCTGAGGGATTATAACAAGGAGCGTTCAGTGCTAGCCTGCTGAAGGATTATAGCAAGGAGCGTTCAGTGTTAGCCTGCTGAAGGATTATAGCAAGGAGCGTTCAGTGCTAGCCTGCTGAAGGATTATAGCAAGGAGCGTTCAGTGGTAGCCTGCCGAAGGATTATAGCAAGGAGCGTTCAGTGTTAGCCTGCTGAAGGATTATAGCAAGGAGCGTTCAGTATTAGCTTGCTGAAGGATTATAGCAAGGATCGTTCAGCGTTAGCCTGCTGAAGGATTATAGCAAGGAGCGTTCAGTGTTAGCCTGATGAAGGATGAAATTAGTTTAAATATGCAGCAGCCTGCACAGAAATTCGGTTCCTGCCTTACAGAAAACAAAATTTTTCTGTGTTTCCCGAAAAACCTGCTAATAGCGTGTACGGAAATAGTCATTTGTTATGCGATTCATACTGAACGTCTGGGAACTATCAGCCGTGAATTTTAGTGTGCAGTTCACAGAGTTGCCATGTTGTAACGGCTCAGAGTGGTTTAAACTGGCTCTAAAACATTTATGCTGCAGAACACAGACCTTTGCACACAGTGGAATATTCGCAAGTTATCAGCAATGCATTCCGAGACGGTTGAGGGAAAAGTTTTGTTGTTTCGCTCGACAACGCAACATTTCATGTTGTGTGTCAGATGCGGACAGAAGCTGTTCAAGGATTGTTCCTTAGTGAATGGCGAACAAAGAACATCATTCATATGCAGGGAAAAATAAACACGCTCTCCTGCTGGCGAATGACGTGTTAAAAGGTTTTTGAATTTATAATTTATAGGCTAAGAATGACCTGCATTATATATAAGGACCCAGTCCGTACCGCGCAGTAAACACACTCCGTCTCTGTTATACAAACCAGTCAGTTAATGTTGTATACGGAAATACTCGCTGTTTGTTCTCAGATCCACACAAAACACATAAATACACTGTGTGGACAGAACATGGAATCGTTGAATGTTAAACTGGCGGTACATATAGTGACCACGGGGATTTAAAAGGTATAAATCCTGTACCGCACCTTCTTAGTGTTTCACTCAATTTCGCCAGCACATTATCTTGTGCACACGGATGTACATGCCTTTTAACTTGCGCAGAAACGCAAGGCTAATAAAATTATTGTGTGGATGGTAAACTAAAGAGACCTTTCAAAATGAAAAATGATTGCAGTTCAGTTCAGTCCAGGACAATTTGTATTGATAAAACAATCTGGGTTGCTTCGTAACAGAAGCGCAAATTTAGGCTTGTAATGAAGCCACCGTGGAATATTCTGTAAAAATAAGTAGAAAAGTCTACGAAAAATTATACATTTTTAGGAAAAAGTGCTTGAGATCTGAGACTGCATATTTGTGTTGGAAAAAGTGTTCAGAGTAACTATAAAATAATAATTATACTGCATTATATCATTAAGGGCAGCTTTGTTTGTAGTTCAGTGTTTAATGCCAATTTTCCTAACGTACTTTTTAAAAAAAATCAAGGTAGGATAGTCGTTGTATCCCACCATTATTAAGTTTGTTCTGTTTGTGTCTTTTTTTGTAGGACATTCTCAGAGGAATTGCTCGTTTTAGGTGACCTTGACAAGAATAATGGTAAATAATTTAGTAATAGGCTTTGTTTTTCCCTCCTGCAGCTGAAATTCACCTATCTTCTTGTGTGCCATTCCTGATTTCTCTCAGGACGTGTGTTTAGGCCCATTGTTTAGGGATTAACACGTTTATTGTAACGTAGGGGAAAGTGCTGTGCCTTGAGTCATGTTTAATATCATTCATCAGTCGTTGCTCTGCCATTTATAAGCAAATATATAACAAATTACTACTTACTTTGATATTTCTCCGCCACAAGCATCGTGTGTTAGGATCTTTGTTCGGTGGAAGGTTGTTTACCGTTTAGAAGGTTTTGAAACTTCTTGTTATGCAAAGTAATTTTTCTGGAAGTGTATTACAAAGTTTAACATGGTGTTGAGGAGAATATTTGGACCTAGGAGGGACGAGGTAACGGGGGAATGGAGGAGACTGCAGAACGAGGAGTTAAATGATTTGTATTCCTCACCCAATATTGTGCGGGTGATAAAATCGAAAAGAATGAGATGGGCTGGGCATGTGGCGTGTATGGGTGAGGAGAGGGAGGTGTATAGGGTCTTGTTGGGGAAACCGGAGGGAAAGAGACCACTGGGGAGACCTAGGCGTAGATGGGTGGATAATATTAGGATGGATCTCCAGGAGGTGGGATGTGGGTATATAGACTGGATTGGGCGGGACCAGGATAGAGACAGGTGGCGGACGCTTGTGAGTGCGGTAATGAACCTTCGGGTTCCATGAAATGCGGGGAATTTCTTGACTAGCTGCAAGCCAGTTAGCATCTCAAGAAGGACTATGCACCATGGAGTGAGTAAGTGAATGTTACAAAGTTTTGTGTTCCAGCGTTTCTACTTCTTGTATGATTTAAGACACAACTGAGAAATTGCTTTATGCTGTTTGATTTGATTTGGCCGTCTAATGACCTAAGTATTCAATTCGTGTTATTATTCTTTTTGGTCTATTGTTGCACCTCGGACCATCATGCCATGTTGTACCCTGGGTCATGGGTCAATGTGCAACATAGTACAGTAAATTCAGGATAAAAATTTTGTTTTGTAGGAGAATGCCACGAAGCAAGTCAGGCAAAACACAAAAGGTAGACCCAGTAGCCATGGGACAAGCCGTAAAAGATATAATTAATAACAATAAAATATTAAGGATGGCAGCATTCAATTTTGGAATTTCAAAAACTAACCTAAGCTGTTATTTGTTGCAGTTTCAAGAACAAGAACCCCCATCCCCCCTACAGTTCCAAGAAATTTTAATAGCGTCACATGAATTTGAATTGGTTGAGTATTTTAAACAGGCTGCAACATTCCTGTATGCCGTCACAAAGAAAGAAGCTTTCCTTGCAGTGTGACAATGCAAATGGTTTGGTTATGTTACAGAGTTGGAAAAAGAACGTGCTGGAAACACGTGGCTCAGGGGACTGAGGAAAAGTCGTGAGTCCGTGTGTTTGAGAAAGCCTGCAGCTATTAATGTCACTCGATGTAAAAGTTTTAACCGTGAAAACGTGACAGCAATTTTTGAAAATTTAATGGAACTGATGTCAAGTCACAACTTCACAGCTAATAAAATCTAAAACTTAGATGAGACTGGTAATTCCACTCTTCGTGTTCCTCCCAAAATTATCTGTGCTAAGGCAATCAAACAAATGGGGAGAGTGCAGCCAGTGGTGAAAGGGACAAACGTCACAATGACTGTAGCTATAAATGCCATAGGCAACCATTTTCCTTCTGTGCTGATATTGTCAAGGGTGCGTTTCAAGAACCACTTGTTGACTGGTGATCCTACAGCTTCACTTGGAGGTGCAAACCCAACAGGTTAGCCAAAAGAGCGCCTCTGCTTTGACTATCTGAAGCACTTTATTTCATGTGAATGAGCTTGTGAAGAAGACATAGTTCTTTTGATTTTAGACAATCACGAGGCCCACTTGTCAATCCCAGCCGTCAAAGTGGCAAAAGAAAACGACATTTTATTGCTTACGTTGCCGCCCGATACATCACATTAGTTACAGCCACTGGATTGCACTGTTTTTGGTCTGTATAAATTGTGTTATAATGCTTTCCGTAGTGACTGGTTGCTGTCAAACCAACGCAAAATAAAAGCCATTTACAGTGTTGCAGTTATTATTGGGAAATCTTTCAGCGAGGCATTTTCTAAACACAACATTGAAAAGGGGTTTCATGTGACAGGAATTTACACCCTAAATGGTACTTTGTGAAGTGAATTCCTATCCTTGTGTGTCACTGACAGACCCTACTGTCAGGTAACAGAAGCAGCCAATGCACTTTCAAGCTGTCAGGACAACAATTAAGAAGGAACTCCAGCTGCATTTGTGACAGTGTACGTTGATGCAATGAGTCCCTTCCCTAAAGCTGGACGAAGAAAAAACTGGGGGAAGAAAGCATGGAAAAAGCAGGATCCTGACAGACACAACAGAGGAGACTGAAACTGAAAACCAAAGAGACAAAGAGGGCAAAAGAAAATATCGTGGGAAAACACTGAAAAGAAAACTGTGAATAAGAAGTTGATTGCTGTTGACAGCTCTGAAGAGGAGCTTTAGAAGATCCCATATGCAGCAGAACTGAGTGATGATGATCATGTGCAAGTGGGTGAAAAAGAAATTGCAAACGTTGCTGACGTAATTTTGTTGCTGGTTACTTTGTAGGAGGGGATTTTATTTTAGTAAAACTGTCAGGAAGAGAAACATTTCATATAACACAGCGGAAGTAATGTACGATTTTAATGGGTAGGAATGTAAAATGAGGCATTACAAACGACTGGAGATCTCTAGTAAATTTATCCTTGACAAAAAAAACTAATATTTCAGCATTTTTCACAGTGACATATTGTGGCATCTTGCACCACCATTACCAGCAGTAATGTCCAAATGCCAAGCACATTTGCTTTTCCAGTTGATCTTAGAGCATTCGGTGCATCTTTAGCTATATGAAATGTATCAGAGCATATATAATGTATCGTATTTTCAGTAGAATATAGCTTATCTTCACATTTCTTGCCCTTCAACTGTAGATATACTAAACACATGCTAATGACAGAATATTGACTGCACACACTTCTCTTCTGTTCTTTTACTCCTGATATCACAAATTGAGCAGACATTAGTGCAGCCTGCTGCAGGCCCTTAACCTACACAAAGTGCCCAATAAAATTTATTCTTCACTGTCGGTTTCTCATGAATTATGTCCCAAGCCACAACATGGGGAGAGCCAAGTACAGCCACCAGCTGTAGTTGAGTATTTTAAATTTATCTTCTTTAAATGTTATCAGTGTTCATAGACACAGAGCAACGTTGCAATAAAAACATCATTCAGTTGCCAGCTATATGGGCAGCATTATACAGCATGCAATAAATCATTGTCACACAGAAAAATGAAAAACTAAAATTGACCCACAGTACATCTTCCCCTCTATCCACAAACAAAAGTAGTTCTCTCTTATTTTCAATTGTGTGAAGAGGGTAGGAACTCGTTCTGTTTCTAAATATCTAACTGAGACAATGGATAATAAGTTTTGTACAATTGTAATTTGTTATTATTGTGATAGAATTGATAAATCAAAGTGACGTTAATTTGGGGAAAATGCTGCTGGGTTCAGAGCACATGTGATTTTTACTGGCTAAGAAACTGCTGATGATCATGAGACTGTTTGCAATGTACTTAAGAGAAGCTGTTATTCAGTATTCTTTTTAACGGACTTACGATTTTTGCGTTCGATAGAGTTATACTGCAACCAGGGAGAGCAGTTACAGCTCCCATTGCTGGCCCACCTTTTCTATATACCCCTTCCCTAATAGAAAAAATAATTCTAGCGCTGCACTTCCTCACACGATTCATGTCAGGCACGCAATTCATTAGTCTGACTGCCCCATTATTTCGCGTGTTGGCGTAATGTTGCTTATGTCACATGAAGGAACTGTAAGACGTCTTCTGCTTCAATTGAAAGGCGTCATTAACGCTGAAGGCAGCGACCACACGTTCTGCTGTAGCAGGCCCCCCCCCCCCCAAATTTAAATGGGCCACACAGTTGTAACTTCCCACCGTATATTTTCATTACTCCTTTATTGATTGGTAGTGTTCGGTATGCTTTGTTATGCATTTAGTTATTGCTTGTTGTGTTTTGGAAGTTATGTCTCTGACCGCCGTCAGTTCCTGCTGTACATGTAATGTTTTGTTGACAAAATCATTCTTCTTTTCTTGGCAGTCGATTTGATCCGCCACAATTTTTGTATTCCTTTAAACAATTTAGAAATTGTAGTACCCATGTCAGTTAATTTGTTCCCAGTTCGGTTTGTATCTCTGTTTCTCCTTGAACCACGTCAGGTCGGAGTTATCACACTGCCTGCACAAATTCCTCATATTCCCAGCACCTTGCAGCTCACATGTCCTCATTTTCCTTGTGTTTGGTTAATTGACTGTTGTTGCAGCTTGAGAGTCTAAATTCTTCGTACAGATGTTGTGTTTGAAATGAAGAGTACATTTGTAGACCCAGTTTTACGTCCCCTAAAAACAAATTCGAAAAGAAGTTTAAAACCAATCAGTGCTAAAAGCAACTTGTATTTTGCTACAATTTCTAACAGAAATCACATTAGGCTTGCTGGTCCACCTGACAACAGTGATTAGAAACTGCCGGCGTAACGTGTGCCCTGTGAGACAGATGACAGTAGAATTGTCCTAGCAAACGAGCTACATAAAACAAAGCGCTGCAGATTATGCAGTATTGCCAACAGAGTGGTTGTGACCCGTCGGATTGCACAGGAATTCGAGCCAACAGCACTGAGAGACCTAAACATGAATTATGTAATGAAAGGAAGGAAGCAGCATCACAGCTGTAACCAACATCTTCGCTTAGACGGAGATAGCTCAGCCACTATAGTGACTACACTACCAACTGTACGACGGAAGTGTCGGGTTTTGACCTCCCATCAAGGGCACAAAGTTTTCTTTTCACCCGTATGTTGAGACCATTTGTTGGTCCAAGTGTGACTTCTCTCTGATGGGTATGGCTGGTCTCTATAACGAGGGCAAAATGACCGAGAATGCAGGCTGAGCAATCATCGTTTAAATTCCATGTGCCAAAAAAAAGAAACCTGCTGCAGTTTTTTCTAAATAATTTTAATATTATTACTTTGATAGAATGCTACAATATTTGTTTTGCCACCGTTCCTGCACCTGCTGTGTTTGCAAGACACAAAGCCAGTTTGCTCTATGGTGCTGTAATACTCAATCTTGACGGCTTGCGAAATCCACAAGTTTGCTAATTATAGCCAAGGGGCTGGCAGCGTCCTGTTTCTCCTGCCCTCTAACTACAGCTGCTTAAACTAGAAATCTCCCACGAAGGAAATGAAAGCCATTTACAAACAAAGCGCTACCTTCAACAGAGTACTGTGACCCTGTGTCTACTAACAGAACTATGGGGGTGAAACAGTACCAGGAACTGAGATTAAGAAGCCTTGTGACATGAAACCGTACGTTTTGTTTGACGAAAATCAACTCAACTGTCATCTGTCTCACAGGGCACACATTATGCCTTCTCTTGAGCGCAGAAGAAATGCTTAGGATGTTCTTAAATTTTAGTTTTACTGACCAATAAAATAATAATAATAATAATTCACTGCCTTAATGTTAATGTGCTGACACAGCAGCCATAAGGCCAATTACGGAGACAGCACAGAAACATAAGAAAAATACACAAATGACAAGCAACAAATGAAAACACTTAGAAAAAAGATAATTAGAATTTACGTCTAGAACAGCATTAATAGAATTCTAATTATTAAAATAATACTAATACTAATGCTAATACCAATTCTTAACCTTGGCAATAAATGGAGGTGTTTGTGTCCGTCCAGCCTTAATCTTCGGCAGTTTTAGCCTCGGGTCGCTGGACCGCAAAGACCGTCTGGACGTTCCGGAAAAAGAGACACAATTCTTTGCTCTCGTCGGGACTCGATTGGCGATGTCCGTGTCGCCCAGTTCACTTCCAACAGATTCTAAATGCTAAAGGCAATGACACTCTTATATCCTTGTCAGTCTGTTTACGTCAGATATATTGACGTACTGGGGTGGACGTTTCGCTTTTTGTCCTGTCTGTAGCATTGGTACAAACATCACTGCTGCTCTGAAGCATAACTCACTTCTCGGCATAAAAGCGTTTGTCTTTTCTTTTCCTTTGGTAAGTCTAGGTACGTGAATTCAACAATGAAAACTTTATAACAGTTGTCATGGATACATGCCAACAATGTTGACGGCTCTGATAAACGAAAAATTACATTAACCATTTGACGCCTAATATCAACTATAGTGGTCGTACCGCACCGCTAACCTCTAAAGTTGCATTTTATATATTTATTCAACAAATATAGGTACTGAATATTTTAAACATGGTACACACTTTCCGTTTTTTTCTCTTCAAAGTGCAGTTTGTTTCATAATTCTAACGTATTTGGTTCCTGTATTATTCACATTTTATATACAGGTGTGCTAAAATTAAAAAAATAATTCCGGCGCCAAAAGTTAAGTGGGTTAATATTGGTAAATTACAACTAATATTATTTTAAAGAGAATCTAATAACAAATATGAATACATTTTTCTAAACTATTTTCCCCCTTCGGCACATTTAATACCGCATATTAAATACAACCTGCTATAACATTCGGTATAGCGCACAGTCACTGGCTTTTATAAGGGCAGGGAATAAGTTCACTGCGCGGTACGACTCCGGTCTTTAAACATAATTCATTTTTTGTTAGTTTTACAGGATTAAAAATTTCACGTTATCCCAATGGCATTGTTTACGGATGATATGCTAGTGTGTGACGGCGAAGGGAAGTTTCGGAAGCCGAGAGCCACTAATTCACAGCTGTTTTTAATAAATCATAAAGCATTCCTCAGATGTGTCGTGAGCTGTAAACGTGGTGCGCGCCAGAGATAGTGCCAAGCGGACGGCATGGCTTCAAGGGGAATTACACGACGTAAAGCGTAATTAATTTGCAGTAATCTTTGCTGACTATTGTTTACCCAATTTTCACACTACGTATTGCTCTTCATAGCAGTTTTGTGCAGGCATATCTCTGTTGCAACAGGCACAAAGTTACACTGTTGCTCGTCATTCAATACTTCTTAAATTAAAATTACTCCGTTTCTTTGTTAGAATCACCGTACGAGAGGGCGTGGGGGGGGGATGTGAGAGTATAACTCCATTTATACTCCGTGCATTCTGAACCGCGGCAGTAGATGGACAAATGTTTTACTGCTAACCGGGACAGCTGTAATTGTGGAGAAACAGAAAGCATTCTTGTTTGTTTGATCGGCCCACAGCTGCTTTCGACGCTGAGGGAAGGGGGAATTATGTTGCCACTTTAGGAATCAAATTCGGGCAACAGAAAGACGCAATCTGTGTTTTTACTTCATGCTTTGTTCGGCTTCTGGACAGCCTTCTGCAGGGAAACAAATGAAGATAAAAAGGAAGCAACTAGGGGTTTTGTATTTTTAGCATGTGTGTACATACACTGGGTTTTGTGTTTGTAGCATGTGTGTACAAACATTGGATTGCAACATGACACGATTTGTACGTTTCAATGCAAGGAAAGTCTTCTCTAAACCTCTCAGCCAGTTTAAGCATTTTTAAATGTTTTACATTTTTCTGCAGCGTCAAACATTCGGTCACTTATTAATGTGAACTGTACCGACTTGTGGCCGTCACATCACTTGATCCAGACACTCACAGCAAACCGCCCCGCTGATTTGCTTGGTTTTCGTCGAAGAAAACGCAAGGAAAACAATAATAAATATATAAGTAAATACAAAAAGTATAAATGAAGTTTTGTTGAACGATGGATTTCACAGCAATAGGTCTATATAGGAGGTAGATATTGGTAAGCAACAGGTACCTGTACATACTGGTACCTATACATACCGGTACCTGTACAAACCGGTACCTGTACATGCCGATACCAGTACATGCCGGTACCTGTACATGCCGGTAACAGTACATGCCGATACAAGTACATGCCGGTAACTTTATATGCTGGTAAATGTACATGCCGGTACCAATACATGCCGGCACCTGTACATGTCGGTACCTGTACGTACCGGTGCCTGTACATGCCGGTACCAGTACATGCCGTTACCTGTACATGCCGGTACCAGTGCATGCCAGTACTTGTACATGCCGGTAACTGTACATACCGGTACATGTACATATCGGTAACTGTACATACCAGTACCTGTACATAACGGTTCATGTACATGCCGGTAACTGTACATACAGGTACCTGTACATATCCGTAACTGTACATACCGGTACCTGTACATACCAATACCTGTGCATATCGATAACTGTACGTACCGGAACCAGTACTTACCGGTGCCTGTACATACCGGTACATACCAGTACTAGCATATACCGGTGTCTGTACATACGGGTACCCGTACATACCGGTACATGTACATAGCAGTACCGGTACATATCAGTACATGTACATACCGGTACGTGTAATACCGGTAACTGTACACACCGGTACCTGTACATACCGGTACGTGTAACACCGGTAACTGTACACAGCGGTACTTGTACATACCGGTACCTGTACATACCGGTACCATCACATACATGTACATGTACATGCCGGTAACTGTACATACCGGTACCTGTACATATCGGTAACTGTACATACCGGTACCTGTACATACCAGTACCTGTGCATATCGATAACTGTACATACCGGTACATGTACGTGCCGGTAATTGTACGTACCGGTACCTGTACATACCGGTACATGTAATGCCGGTTACTGTACGTACAGTTACCTGTACATGGCTACCGGTATGTACAGGTTTGCTAATGACTTTCATGAAGACTACGAACAGTAAAATTGTTCCTAACCACGCCATGAAGGCATATAGTGGGTGTAGAGGTATAGCTCCACCCATTCTTAATCTCGACACTAGAGAGAAATGGGTGGTTAATTTTACGACCCGACCGCTTTGGCTCCGGGAAGGAACCCCGGTTCCCATTGGGCCCAAGACCCCTTCTGGACGCTGTGTTTCGCAGTGGCCGAGATTCGAACCCAGTGTTTTTCAGACCGACTTTTATCTAAGCGAGTAAGTGACTTATACCACGGAGCGCCGTCCTTGAGACGCTGCTGCTTCGTCAAGCAGTCAAGAATTTCTGCGCATTCGTTGGAGACCGAAGGTTCATCACTTTATTCACAACAGCTAACACCTTTTACCTACTCGGAGCCAAATTAAACAAGCCAAAGCTCTACCATTCCACTTATTTCAGATTATTATTATTATTATTATTCGATATGATTGTCTCTTGTCACAGGCCTTTTCTTCCCGGCACTTCTCTTGAACCAGCAGTGATCCCCACCGCTCAGGCTTCAAGCTTCACACTGCAGTACTTTCCGTATTATGTGTGATGTTCCAAGTATAGCTATCTTTTGTAGTGAATCTATCGAATGTTTTCCTGGTGCAGCTTCCAAATTTTTCCTTAAGTTTCTTTATTATTATTATTATCATTATTACTGTTATTATTATTGACATAATCATCATCCCATCTACGCCTAGGTATTCCAAGTGGCCTCTTTCCTTCTTCCCCCACGAAAGTCCTCTATGCCTTTATCTTTCCTCGGTACGTTCCACATGCCCCGCCCATCTCATTCTACTGCTTGTGATCACCTTAATATTTTGGTGAGCAGCCCAGATCATGAAGCTCCTCACTGTGTAGTTCTCTCCAGTCTCCCGTCACTTCCTCCCTCCTAGACCCAAATGCCCTATTCAGCACCCCACCCTCAGACACCCCCACTTTATGTTGTTTATTAAATCTGCAACACTTTCAGTTCAGTACCAAAGATGCCTAATCTTTGGTTCTGTGAATTGCACTTTTCCCGTCTTGCATAGACATTGACAGCTAGCGCGGACCTCCCATTTTTCATCTGCCCGTAATGACTTCATTTGAATTGTTCGTATCTCTCTCAAGTGTCTGAAATGTGTCACAATTACAAAAGTGTTTTAATTACCTTCTGCTACCTTATGCTTAGTTAATCTAAATCTATTTTTATTTAAATACTTTTGTACGTAAGTTCCGCTCCGGAAGTGCCCCATAATGTTCAGAACTCCCTCCCTTCCTCGTTTTAAACTAATTACACAACTTGATACATCTTCGTGAAAGTTACATTTCTGCCAATAATTTATTATTAATTTCACGGTATTTTCACATGGAACGAAAAATGGATTATCCAAACAAGTACCCTTTGTTCTGCGCAGCAGGACGCCATTTCATAAATCTGAACTCCCAGCATTGCGTCACGAAAGCGTGACAAACGCAGACAATTTTGTCCTTCAAAACCAAATCTAATGTCTAAACAATCCCTCGTTTCCCTGAACATCCTGTGTGTCGCTTGGTCACATGAAGACAGCGGATTTGCTACTATCAGTTTGCTACGTTGAACCAAGAACTGTACTACACAATGATACACATCCAACAATGCACATACAGCCACCGCCATTTCTCGATCGGCAGCTGTCATACAGTCGCGCGGTGCCACATTCCACATTCACCGCTGTGACAGCCTACAAACTTGTAATTATTTGCAAATTACTACATTTGTTAATGATACAGCGCACAATCATCGCAGTGCTGCAGGTCTCGTGAGCTGTTCCATTCCACAGAACTCTTCTGACGGCTCGCCCTTGGCTTCTTTTGCCGCTCGGTTGATATTTCACAATTAAGTGTGGCAGCAGTCTGTCTGTCTGTCGCTGTGCTTAGCTTCTGTTCTAATTACTTCCTTTCCTCTAATTTTACGTCTTGGCTTCTTTAATTGACACGTGTGGGTCGTGTTTCTTACGAAACCCACGACAAAGGGAGGTTTCCTCCCTTGCACAGTGCTAGCCGACCGGTTTTTACAACCGATACTCGGTGTGTTCACTGCGCGGTGCGGACTGAATCTGTAGACACAATTCAAATTGACCCTAGCGTTCGAGGGGCCAATATGCTGCGTTGTGTGGCGTTCTGAAATGTGCCAGTTGGCAGTGCTGTTTGCTGGTAGGCTCATTGAAATGAGATTTTATGTTGGACTGTCATTGTTATTACAGTATAACTTCAAAATGTTGTGTGGCACAGTTTGTGTGTGTGTGTGGTTTAGACAGCTAATTGTCTAGATGGCTCTGTGTCCAACTGCGTTAGATTTATCGGCAACCAGTAATTATAGGCACATTTTGTTGATACATGACGTTATTAACAGCATTATCCGCGAAGGTCAGTTTATTTCTCTGCTCGTCAAGAAGGCGGGTGGAGGGAGGAGCGTTCCAGCTCCACTGCTTCATGCCTTCTTCATTAGACAGAGGTGACTGGTTGTGCCTTATGTCAAATAAAAGTGGGAAATATGAAGCATTTGACTTTAACAAAACCGAAAGACTTGATCGAATGGTTTATACTGCCTTTTGTTTCAGTCGCTACTGCAAATTGCAGCTCCAAGACCTGCAGGATTTTGTCCAGTTTCTGTAGGCAATGGCAGGCAGGCAGGTAGTTAGTCAAGGTGCGAATTGTTCTTTGCACGTGCTGTTAAATTGATTAGCCATCTGACGCTACACCTGATCAGCTGCTGACAGGATCGTTAAATAAGCAGTAATGATAAATCTAAACATAAATCAGTGCCAAATAAATAAAACAGAAGGTTTGGGCCCATGCAATATTTCAGTATGTGGTTCCCTCTGTGTGCTTGTTCAGGCCAGATGGTGGGGTGAGGGCGTGTCCCTGTCCCGCGCAGGGTCAGTTCGACCCCTCACCGTCAATTCAAGCAGTTCAGTGCCGGGTGAGAACGACGTCGGACGCTTCAACACGTCCAAATGTCGTACACTGCGGCGTCGTTCTTGAAATCACGATTGGACGTCTGGGACGCCAGCTGAATTCATTCTTTAACAATATCAAATTATATATTTCGTGAGTTTCCTGTAGTTGGCAGAGCTGTTTTAACCTGACTGTACTGTGCTGAAGGATGTTCGCGATTAACATATTTTAATTCCAAGAGCTTTATTTTAACACCGATTACTAATGAACGTAACTGTGGCGTATGTGTGTTTGTGTGTGTGTGTGTGTGTTTATGTATGCATGTAATTCGCAGAATTTCTGGAAGCAAACCCACGTACTGTAGCTCCCTTCTCTAAAGATATAAACACGTAAATATTTGTAAGAACATAAATTCGGTGTTGTTAAAAATTAGGACTTGGTAGACAAGAAAATTAATTTGTTACCAAGATCAGTTTAAATTGCGTTGTACAGGATTGCGTAAAAATATTACATAGGCCAAAATAACATAATCTGTTATGCCTTATTATTGTCATTAAGCTCAGAATCCTGTTACCACGAGCGATGTAACACCGTACAAAATATGTCCCATTCAACAGCACGGCTACAGAAGGCACAACATTACTGTTCACTGTTGGTATCCGCGAGAGTAAGACAGACACTTGCTGGTGTGCAGTGCGCTGCTCGAATTTGTGTGAGTGTGTGTGTGTATACAAATGTACCTGTTGGTTATGTAAACACAATCGGCGTGTTTTCTGTGCTCAGTGCGTCAGTCTGTCACACGTTTTTCTATTCCAGTCGTCAGCAAGTTTCTAGTTCAAAGTAGCGGTACAAACACAAGCACCACTTCAGTCTGTGCAGTGTAAGAGTTGTGAAAACGAACAGCTCACGAGATTTCTAAGTTTGAACACGTCTGGATGTTTGTGGGTGTCGAGAAATGAGTAAGTAATTGTGGTCAGTCTGCAGTTAGTAGATGTGGCCGTAGTGTGCTGGGGGGTTGGAACGGAATGGCAAAAATGTGTGCAGTTTCATGGTTTGATTGGTCCTACCGGAAACAGTGCGAGTGTAATACATTTATGACTTGTGGTTGTTAATTGACTGTTGAATGTTCATTCTGGCGTGCATGTAAATATATAAAATTTATATATAAAAATTGGTCAAAGATACGGGTTGTCTATTAAAAATATATTTTGCTCTGTTAGGAACAAAAACGCGATGTGACTGTGATGAATTATGGACACAAACAACACTTTTATATAGTTGGACATATTGCCAGATATTTAATTTATCGTCATGGTCTTGCTAGTGTGCCAGCCTCTGTGGGGTTTGAGATGTGTAGAGACAGGAGAGCCAGCAGCTGTATCACTTTGCTTGTGGACAGCGAATATTTAATTTTTACAGGTCATATTTTGGCCAATATAAGTATAATGTGTTTAATGTACGTGAAGGCACGTCTTTGTAACAAGAGTTAGGAATGGAACTCTTTCAAATATTGATCTGAACACTCCATCGTGCAACTGGAGGCATTTTACAGTTGAGATATTTCAACATACATATTTGCAAAAAATCTGAGCTTTATCAAAACATGTGGAAGAGTCTGAAGATTATATTTTCACGTAATTCCAAAATAAATGCATGCAGAGGACGACAGATTCAATCCGCTATTCTGACCAATGATTTGCAGATTAGTGAAATATTTTGAAAACTCCCTGTAACGTCCCAACAGTAACGTATATTGCAATGATATATGTCAACATCTGGTAGGGATTTGACAGTCTGCACCACGTGAAATTCAAAGGGGGGGGGGGTCGATTAACATACATAAAGCAAATTGTTCCTCTCGCGAGTAGTCACTAGCCGCCATCTATGACAGTGCGTCTGTGTGAGAATGTCAAACGGTGCGCCTCTGATCGTATCGAAGGGTAACTGCAGTGCGGCCCGATAGCTGTGCGAAGGGAAGTAATATCAGGAACAAAAATAGTCCAAATGACAGCCACCAATACAGAAAAAAGTGAACCTCAGATGACGAATGTTACAAAATCATTACTGTCCATGGTGACTTCATCATCGACTTCGTCTTCCCCAGAACACAACAACCACAACAACAACAAACATTTTGTACAATCAAATCAGCAACAGCAAAACTATTTTGAAGAAGGAGTTTTCGCTGTAAACGACACAAACCACATTGTACATTCAGCTTTCAACAGTTCAAATTACTATGAAACAACCAACAATGCTAGCGATGATATTTCCGCTTTCTTCCACACAGCGTTTTACAACAGGTCTTTAAATTCCACAAATTCAATCGTGTTTATCGCTGAAGATGTCGGTGATTACTTCGTGAACAGTAACGTCGGGTTTAACAGTACGTTTGAAGTGCAAAGTGTGATGGGTGGGGACGACTCACCGTCGAACTGCAGCAGCACCACGGCGTGGACTAACGGTTCCTGCAACAATGGGACGCTGAGTGACGTCGTGTCCAGTTACAATTACTGGGCCCTCATCTTGGTGCTGTTTCCAATGTTCACGCTGTTCGGGAACGTCCTGGTGATCATGGCCGTGTGCAGAGAGAGAACCCTGCAGACGGTGACCAACTACTTCATCGTCAGCCTGGCGCTGGCAGACCTGCTGGTCGCTGTCGTGGTCATGCCCTTCGCCGTCTACGTGCTGGTGAGTGACACCTTACTTTCATTGACAACTAACGCCTGTCTCTGATTACAGCTACTTCGTCGCTGGGCTGCAGTGGTACGATAAATGACAAGATTAGAAGAAACCAAATGAAGTTGTCCGATAAAATAGTGAAGGTAAAATAGGTACAGATTAACTTACTACAGACCATGAAAGCCCAGAAGCGGAGTAGAGGTATAGTTCTACTCTTTTTTAACCTCGGTGTTAGATGGGGGTGAACTTCACGCCCCGCCCGCTGTACTACTAGAAAATAACCCGGTACTTACTGTATAGGAGGCTGGATGGGCCCCAGGGCCGGACTTGTCGTTTGATAAAATAACGACGGTGATTTCCGGAAGCCCCTTTCTTCTGACATATGTGGCAGCCTCTTATCGCAGAAGAAAGGAAACCTTGACCTTGACCACCTTGGTGTGAATAGTCAAAAGCGGACTCAACCTTGATCTTATTACAACAACACGAACCCGCTGAAATTTCTACGCACAAGTGCTGACGGCGCACAGTTCCTGTGACGTGTCTGACCTAAACCAACTTAATCAATAACAGCACCTTGTCTTAATTCCGAGTTTTAATTTAACATTCGGTAAAATCTTTGTAAATAGCCAACCTGAAGCACGATTCTTTTTCTTATATTTGTTTATTCAAAATCTCTACATGTTTCGAGCAACCAAGTGCTCATCATTAGGAGAGTCAATTGTATCAATACGATCTATGGTAGGTGTAGGTGACCGTGTGGTATGCAGGTAAATCTGCATACGCCACGGTCAACTACGTGCAGTGACATATACCACAGGTCGTATTGATACAATTGGCTCTCCTGATGATGAGCACTTGGTTTCTCGAAACACATAGAGATTTGGAATAAACAAATATTAAAAAAAAGAATTGTGGGTCGAGTTGGTTAATTACAAAGAATGTAATAAGATGCACGGTCAACAAAACACAAAATTTAGCACTCGGTAGTTGAGTAGCTTGAATGGAATATGAGAAATAGAAGTTAACATATTCCAGATTTCGAGATTGGAAGTTTCCAGAGCGCTGTACCTGCAACGTCAAGCCTTATTGGACGTGACGTTTCGGCGGACGGTAATGTCGCCATCCTCATGGGATCCTTGGATTGTTTGCCTCTGAATATGGAGGCACTAGGTTCCTTCGAAGAATCTGGTCGCAGGAAACTCGAAGCATCTTAATGTCCCAAATTCACCCTGTAACTGTCACCCCTTCGTCGCCTCCAAACACTCAGTTCCTCTCAATTTACTATTCCCGTCTGCCCAACACCTTCCCAGTCATGTGCTGTGAAACATGATGCATTAACACGCACTTCATCATCACCATTCAAAGTCTTTGTACGAAACTCCCAAGTAGAGCTGCTGCTGCCAACTTTATTTTTGCAAGTGTTCAAATCTTGCTATCTACTGCAACAAAAATGCCTAATTTGACTGCTTCATAACGACAGAGTTCTTAGGCAGTTACTGCCTTCTGGCAAACGTATAAACAACTATCAGAGTGTCTTGTTTTATAGCGACAGAGTAACTACAGTACTGCAAATATTGGGCGTTTGCAGGCCTAATTGCACTGTAGCATAAAGCAGACTCTCACCTTCTTGGTTGTGACAACCAAATGCTGGACACCGAATTGCCGACAGTTATACGCCGCCTTCATGATTACGGCGGAACACAGCAGTGTGGGATAGTTGTTAGGTCGTACAGAGCAGCTGGGGTTGAGCTGCTGAGGGGGTTGGATCGGTCGAGGAGAAGAGGCCAGCGGAAGGATCACAAGCCGGAGGATCGCCCTGAAGGGTTAGGCAAATTTGTTACACATTGGCAGGAATACACAGTGTCACAACTTAGAAGATCGCGACGGAAATAATCACTGTGGGATTACTTGATATATTTTACTGTTGTTTCTGGCGCCCCCTTGATTATCAACTTTTACAGAGTTTACAAATTCTCACCCCAAACCAATGCTAGCTCTGATGGGTCTCTTATTATGAATGTTAGTAAGTACTTACGAAGAAGGACAGATTTTGGCGAGGATAAATTGCAGTGTTAGAAGCTGTAGAATTCGGACTGCAATTTCCGCCGTTTGCCACAGAATTCAATAACGAACCTGATAACAGCAGCCTCACTGAGTGCACATAAACATTCAGTCAGTTTTAGTTCTTGACATAAATGTAGGAGACTTCCCAGCATTTCTCAGCTATCGTAATTTCTGCCATTTTGCATAATATTTCACCACAAGTACAGTTTCTCACGTACGCCAAACTTCCCTCAGCAGACTTGAGCCTCTGGATGAAGCAGCGATGGGCACTAGCTTTCCGAAATCGAACGGACTCGCGCCAGCATAACTACATGACGGTAGTAAATTTCATAGCGTAAATTGTATATAAATTGTAAATAAGCAGATTAGTCATTTTGTCTCTTAGTCATGCACTACTACGGACAGTCTTCACGGCATTATATTCGATGTCATCGCAAAATATTTTGCGCCAAAGGCACTCAGCCCCTGTCACAAAATCCAACCAGTTAACGTACATCTGAACGTAATCTTGTCGTGCAACAAACTGTCGTCAGATGTTGGAAGTTTCACGACACCTGATCAGCTGAAAAATGTGGCTGGATATGGTTGGTCGATATCTTTGGATGGAGATGAAATCTGCGCTCTTCTGGGACATTACGCAGAGTGTACTGGTATTTACGCAGTGTACTGGCAATTTCTTACCGACTTTTGGGACCTACAGGTTGTCCCGAAACGTCTGTAATGAATTACCACAACACGTTACGTAACATCACAGAAGAGTGCAGATCTCATCTACTTCGCGGCGGAAGCCTGAACTCACACTTGGATGGAGCTGTATTGGAAGAGAGAGGGAGAGAGAGAAAGGGCGAGAGAGAGAGCTATAGGGTGCAACGGGGGAGAACTGAAGGCGTGTGAGTGGATGATTTAAAAAGAACGGAGGAACAACTGACTTAACAAAACTGTAAAACTTACACAGATAAAAACGCCGTTCATGTACACACACACACACACACACACACACACACACACATATATATATACACGCACACACACACACACACACACACACATATGTATCAAAACCCTTCATTACAAGAAATTATTTCTTTGAGAATAAGCTTGTATTTAAACATGCAGTCCGTACCGCGCAGTGAACACACTCCATCTCGGTTATACAAACCGGAACCCATAGAAATAGCGCCTTTCTCACCTCTCCCCGATGTTTCTGTTACGAACAGCGACACGAACGGCCAGCAACATCGTCTTGAACGCTAAACGTACCGTTACACAGAGCAAACACGCACAGCCGGAGGGCTGATTTTGTTGCCACTGATACCGACCAAGACAGGAGTTGTGAAATCTTGAGGTAAACAGATATATTCTGAAATACGTTAATTTATTTTATGATCGTAGGAGGATTTGGAATTGGCTTTGAAAACGTGAATATTTTGTTGGTTTGTAACAGGAAATGTGGGAATAATGTGCAACCTATTTCACAGTCCAGTTAATTTTTTTGAAAAGGTTTGTTATTGATTTCGGCGATGAATATTCGGCATGTGAGTGTCTTTATGTTGTGTGTTTGCCCTAAGTTTGTGTGATCACGTGGTCAAAGTTAGAAGTCTTAATGTCTTTGCTCATTCCGATATTACATGACAAAATAATGTGCCTGCTGTACACATCATAAAATTTACAGCGATTATATCGCTGTTTGTTCTCAGATACACACAAAACACATAAATACACTGAGTGGGCAGAACGTAGAATTGTTGAATGTTAAATTGGCGGTACATATAGTGACCAGTGGGCTTTAAAGTTTAAAATCTGACAATTCCAACCGCAGCCAGTTGCCATTTACCATCCACACCGCAGCACAAAACCTACGCGAGCTCTTAACATCAAATTTAGTGGAAGTACAGCACCAGCCTGCCATCTATCGGCTTAGGCCTATATTAACGCACAGTCCCAAGTGCAAAGTAACCTTAATGAGACAATCATACACAGCGCAGTGCACCGATCCGCGCACTTTAATCTTTTAAATGCAGTGGTAACTATGTGTACCACCCAGTTTAACATTAATACCTGTACATTTTGTCACTCAGTGTATTTACGTGTTTGTTGTGAGCTTCTTCACAATAAACAGCTACTGTTTAGCTAATCAGCATTATGGCAGTGGCCTTAACACAAAGCAAATCTGATTAGCTGACATACAAACACCTGCAAATTCACTGGACTCAAATGACAGTGCGTTTAATGTTTAACGCGTGGGTACTTGGTTAGACAGCTTGAATGGGAGACTGATAAAAATTAAACAGCAGGAATGGGGCGACGTGGAGTCGATAGATATGGCATTGGGTAGGGAGAAGTGGGATTTTGTGAACACGGTGCTGAAATCGGGGTGCATTAAACTCCGGAAATTCCTTTAAGACCTGAGAAAATATCAGCTTCTTCAGAAGACCCCGATGCATGTAGTCAGTTCAAGTATTGCACATGACGATGGAGCTGAACTTCCGGCGGCCGCTTCTGCAAATATTACGATATGAAATCGAGAAATTGCCCCATTATTACGGACTGCAGCTTGCTTGAAAGCCGTTTTGGTTGGACGTGCTCGGAGAAAGCAGGACGTTGCAGATATGAGATAAAAGTTTCTCGCTCTGACGCTGTGAGACGCCTATAAGTGTATCGCTTGTAATTACAAACGACAAGACAGGCAATATAAATATATACAGCGGAACGTTGCGGCGCCTTGGCGTCCCCTTTTTACCTCATTGGTTACTGTAAAGGCCTGATACCATTTCACTCGAACAGAGCGTCTTTATGACAATGTAATATCTCCGGCAGCAATAAAACTACGCAAGTCTTCATACAATGTGTCCGAAATTTTGGCCCGGTTTTAATCAAATACGAATTTTACCGACAGATTTTCGTGAAAGTCGCTGTATAAGATTTTAGGTAAATTCGTGTAGTTGAAGCCGCGTTGTTGCATGTGGAGAGACGGACGGACGGACAGACAGACATAGAGTCTGATGGAAATGACGGAGACAATAGGCGCTTTGAGTGGCTGTGCGAAAGTGCCCAAAAATTTATAAAATTTCGTGGTTGTAGGGCCGGCACTGTGTCCTGTTTCCACGTAGCATATCTGTGCTGATTCTGGGACAGAAACATTAATACAGACGTTCGAGTTGGTAATTTTGACACCAGCCGTTAGAAGTAAAAGGAGGCTCTAAATGCGCAGTAAGAACGAGCAACTTGCCATGACATTTCGCAGTGGAAACTTGCTTTATAAATATGCATTCTAGCAACATTATTTAACGAATGCAACTAAAATAAACTGGTATGAACCGTAGTCGTTATTTGTTTTTGATTTTGTAAGAACTACAAAGAAGGTATGTTACTATTCTTATGCTAAGGGTAACATACCCTTAGCATAAGTGTAGTAACCCACTTGACATGTGTACATAAACAACTAAAGAAAAATCCACTTGTAACAGCCCTAGGTCATGGTACCCACTACTGAAACAACGACATCTCGTCCCCCCCAACCAATCCCCAGATAAACACCCCACACATCTTTTATAGCTGATCTGTAAGTTGAATCTCAACCTGAAGATGGTCCACATATAGGGCCGAAACATGTAGTTGTATTCTTACTGTACTACTAGGTAAAATATAGTTGTGTTCGACTGTACGTGTAATAAACAAAATTCTTTGTTATTGAACCAACACAATGGGGATGACGCGCCTCAAGATTGTAAGAACTACAGTGAGACCGTCGTAATTTAAAGTTGTGTTCTAGGCAGGTGGCTAGATATTTCGCTTGTAAACCCAGAAATGCTTTCTATCCTATGGAATAACCAGTCTCACGGTTTCTTTCAGCCCCAGATTTCCAGATCTGGATTAGTAATTATAAACAAGCTACAGCTTTTTATTATGACACTCGAATCACACGAGGCTTGCCATATGCTTTCTTAAATATTTCATTCAATGCTCTAGAGACATTGTACATGATAGAGTGTCGTTACACAAAACAACAGTTACGAGGCAGACTGTATCATAGTACGGCTGACATAGCTTTTAAAGTGTCGGTTATCAAATTTTGCATTTTTCCTAAGCTCTTTTAATTTGCAATATTCAGAAATGTACGTTGCAACACTAATGATGCTCCACATCACTGGAAGAATGCCACCTGAAACCTGCCAACGTGAAAAGTGACCCTTTTTTTAGAAAGTTTGTACTTTATTCTTTGCTAGCATTCGCCTCATTACGGGAAACTGTCGAACTCCTTTCCGATTCCACCCGATTAAGCAAGCAGCAGTAGTCTTCCTGCCCACAGTCGAACCAGTTGCGGTGGTTTATATTAATAGTGCTTTCCTAGTGAATATTAAGAAAACAGGCACTAAAAAGTGTAACAGTGTGTGTTAATTCGCTTGTTGTTATTTGTGAATGCAGAGAACTCACTGGAACACACTTCAATGGTGTAACATGCGTGGAATTAATCGAGTGTGGAACGTCAAGAATCATGCTGTGTGACCGTATAGCGACAGCAATGGCGGTGCTGCTTATCACGAAAGGAAGTTACGGACGAAAGTTGCAGGCTAAAACTCGATCACTAAAAGTGCACTGCCAGCAACGGTAGTAACTTAGCGACGGTATGATAAAGGGAAGCAACCATCTCTGTATGTACCGCTTTATGTGGCTTTAATTACAGCATTATAATGTTAACAAGAAAGGGACTGTTCAAAAAACGAAACATTGTATCAATATGGCGCCTACTCTTAAGGACTGCGCGTTGGAAACTCAACAGAGCGTTATGTGTGTATGTGTGTTCTGTAGTTACATGTTACTGTCGGTATGCAAAAATGTTGGGACAGTTGCACAACCTTGCAACTATGAACATTATACGCACCAGTTTTTTAAACAGACTATATTCCAATCAATATGCGCTATTTACACGCGTTACATGTAAATGCCGACTGGAAACAAAAGAATGCTCGTTTGCTCGTGGCCTTCTTCAGACGCAAAATTTGGCTAAACCCATCGTACTTGCAGATAAGTCGATGCGTAGTTTCTCAGTTTGTGTAAGTGCTGCTGTAAAATATTTAACGAGGTCAGACGGAATTAATCAGTTATGAAGCAATAAATATTAAATGCTGTGAGTGTGTGTCTTTTTGTTCTTGCCTTCGTTATCCGGTAAGCAAATTGCGTCTTTTCTGCGCCCGTCTGGCATTGCCATATTTTTCCACATTATCTCATAAACGGCACGATTTTCGAAAAAAAATGTATTAAACATAAAATGTGTGTTGTGATTCTTTGTACAAAGTTTTACTGAAACATTTCTCATTCTAAGAAGACCTGAGCGAGAGGTAGTAAAATATGTATGTTGGTCTTCATGTGAAGTATCCGTTATTCTTGTAAGATTTTAATGAAATCTGAATTATCTTGACAGATTTTCGAAAAATCCACAAATATCAAATTTTAAAAAATCCGTCAAGTAGAAGCCGAGTTGCTTCATGCGGACTGGCAGACAGGCAGCCAGACGTAACGAAGCTAAGAGTCCCTTCCAGCAATTTTGCCGACTCTGCTAAAAATCATTACATAACAATGAATCATTGTCTATAAGCATATGTCCTACATTCACATGCCTCATATCTGAATCTGTCGTTAGGTGAATCTTCTGATTCTATATCAAAAGTTCTGCATTTACCGACAGACGGTATGTACATGTTTCAATTGATAATATCGATAACCGTCGATTATTTTCGTAAGCAGAATTACTGGGTCGGACCTCGTAACGGAGACCGCGTCGCTCTATTAAATATCATGAAGTGACAGTTTATATGTAATTTAGATATATTTAAGACTTCGAAGTTTAATAAAACAGTTCTTGTCAGATTTTATATATATACATATATAACTGAAAGAAGAGTTTGTGGCTGAAATATCGTGCCTTTTATTTATCTGTATATACATTTATTTAAGGAACAGAAATGCACAGTTGTGTTATTTAACAACGCTGTTAATTGACAAAGTTACCCACTGTCGGTGACAAGTACGGAGAATGGGTGCGATGATAATGACAGGCGCAATGTACAGTTCTGGTGTACCACAAATCACACATGGACTGGCCCGCGACGGAACCCGTTTCACTGCGGTGACAGGTCGGTGACTGACGCCGTGTGGCTTGGCACAGCGACGACGGATTGTCCAATAGATAAATGAGTAACGGCATTCCGAGTGAAACAGTGTGCTTTCGAAGAGTGCTGTGTTATGCCATGGCACTATTAGGACCAAACGTGTATTTATGTGAGCTTTCATGTAAAGTGCGTGTTTTTGTACGACTTTATCCAAACTTGAATATTACTGATACAATTTTTAGAAGTCCCCAAAATATCACGAAAACCCGTCCAGTGGTAGCCTAGAAAAATACAAAGCTGTCCTCTGAATCCTGTTCAGTAGTTTGTTCTTTATTATGTAAATAAGACAGCTGACACTGATGAAGCTACCTTAGCAGCTCCGTCCATCTTACCTGTTCAAGGCCAGTACAGTTAGTGCCAGGTGTGTTACTTGTGCCAAAAAACACACAGCATAAACTTGGTGAGGTGGGTGGGTTCTGCAGTTGAAGTATAAAATATATGAAAATAATGCATATAAATTCATTTTCTACATTACAGAAAGCACACCGCTTCTCCTTTACGAAAATAAGAAGTTAATTCGGCTAATGTGGTCGTCACAGTCAGTACACACACTGATCGTTATGGAAGCCGTCCTGTTGAATTTATTGCTAAGTAAACAGCACTTGTTCAGTCTGACGCAACACAGGTTTATTTTAATTCAGTTTGTTACCTACACATGTGTGCTTGCTACATGTTACGGCATGTACTTCAGCTATCCTCAGGCAAATCAATACAAAAACCGTGCAGTCGTCATGTTATGTAATGTTAAAACATAAAATATAAAATAGTAGGACCCAAATAATTTTTAAAAATTTATATAAAGACTGTTAACAAACTGTGACTATCTGTCTGTCTGTCGCACTACACACACCGTCAGCTATATCCTGGCTCACAATCTGCAAATGGAATTCAAAGAAGAATTTTATATAAAAAAAATACTGTACGTCAGATGACGCCGCGCCAATTGAAATGCACCAAATTATAGAAGAACTTTAACACTAAAGCTTCCTGTAGCACACAAGGACCAAAAGCGAATAAAAGTCTTCGTGTATATATATATATATACATATATATATATTAAAAATTATTTATCTTATACTTTCATATTTAAGTCTGAATATTATAAAAAATAGCAGCAGCAGACAAGGGCCCTTAGATTCTAATTCTGTCTTCCTTTGTAAGGATTTTGTGTTGACATGCCTGAGGATAGCCTGAGTACAGGCCGAAACATGTAGCGCACACGTCGAAGTAAGAAATTAAAATAAACCTGTGCTGTGTTAGGCTGAACAAGTACAGTTCATTAGGTACAGACACTGCGTCTGTGTGTGTGTGCAAAGTTCAGACTGTACTTGCCAGAGAGCTTCAGAAGTCCAGCGACGTTTAGGGAAGTAGGGATTTGTGCTTTGGACAAAACTGACATCACATATAGATTATACAGCCATAGATTTTTGTTATTTAACCTTAAAATAAGCGGTACCCATAGGTACCACTTCTCCTTCAAGGTACAGAGCACTTCTGATATTGCAGCAGTTCTGCCACTGCACACTTCCTGACACACAACGTCACATAAGCTACACCACGCCGGCAGATGTTACCAGCATTAACAGCAACGTGCACTCTTGGTTTCCCTTTAGGGACATATTTATCTTTACTATTTGCTGTTGGTCGTAGTGAGGGTCGCATTTAGTTGCCTCAGTGAATAATGTGCAGAAGGAATCTTTTTGGTTGCTGCAGGTGTGATCTCTTGAGACTTGAGTGTGAATCGGGAAGAAAACGACCGGTGGTCTTGCTGGGTACGAGATTAATCCTTCATACGAATGTACAGGTAGGCGCTTTGTGATTGTGGGGACCATCGTGCGATGCTGTAATGTACTGACTGCCGGCGTGGTGGAAAGAATAACAAAAAAGCAAAGAACGAAACAAACAAACTAAACAAAATTACTTCCATCCATAAGACTGCTAGATAAGCTACCTCTTCCTCAGTTTGTCAATAAATTCCACAAATGTCGTGCAAACCGAATGTTCATAACCGCGTTCACAAGATCAAATACCATGTCCCTTACCAGGGACCAGTTTCATCCAATCTGCGCCTTTTGATCACAATGTAATACTTTAATCTGAACTGAGGACAGAGCTTCCAAACGGCCCCTTTCCTTCAAGTTTCCCAAACCAGAACTTTGCATGCAGCTCTCTGTTCCCCCTTCAGTACCATATGCAGATCTCTGTTCCCCCTTCGGTACCACATGCAGCTCTCTGCTCCCCCTTCAGTACCACGTGCAGCTCTCTGTTCCCCATTTAGTACCACATGCAGCTCTCTGTTCCCCCCTCAGTACCACAAGCAGTTCTTTGTTCCTGCTTCAGTACCAGATGCAGCTCTGTATTCCCCCTTCAGTACCACATGCAGCTCTCTGTTCCCCCTTCAGTACCTCATGCAGCTCACTGTTTCCCCTTCAGTATCACATGCAGCTCCCTGTTCCCCATTCAGTACCAAATGCAGCTCCCTGTTCCGCCTTAAGTACTTATTGCAGCTTTCTCTTCCCCCTTTAGTACCATACGCAGCTTTCTGTTCTCCCTTCAGTGCCATATGCAGCTTTCTGTTCCCCTTTCAGTACCACATGCAGCTGTCTGTTCCCCCTTCAGTACAACATGCAGCTCTCTGTTCCCCCTTCAGTATTATATGCAGCTCTGTCTTCCCCCTTCAGTACCATAGCGCAGGTGTGTGTTCCTCCTTAGGACATATTCAGCTCTCTGTTCCCCTTTCAGTACCACATGCAACTCTCTGTTCCCCCTTCAGTACCACATGCAGCTCTCTTTTCCCCCTTCGGTACCACATACAGCTCTCTGTTCCCCCTTCATTACCAAATGCAGCTGTCTGTTCCCCCTTCAGAACCACATGTAGCTCTCTGTTCCCCTTCTGTGACATATGCAGCTCTCTGTTACCCCTTTAGTACAATATGCAGCTCTCTGTTCCCCCTTCAGCGCCACATGCAGCTCTCTGTTCCCCCTTCAGTGCCATATGCACCTCCCTCTTCTACCTTCAGTACCACATGCAGCCCTCTGTTCCCCCTTCAGTAACACATGGAGCTCTCTGTTTCCCCTTCAGTACCACATTCAACTCTCTGTTCCCCCTTCAGTACCACATGCAGCTGTCTGTTCCCCCTTCAGTACCCCATGCAGCTCTCTGTTACCCCTTCAGCACTCCACGCAGCTCTCTGTTCCCCCTTCAGTACCACATGCAACTATCTTTTCCCCCTTCAACACCCCATGCAGCTCTCTGTTGCCCTTTCAGCACTCCATGCAGCTCTCTGTTACCCCTTTAGTACAACATGCAGCTCTCTGTTCCCCCTTTAGTACCACATGCAGCTCTCTGTTCCCCCTTCAGCATCCCATGCAGCTTTCCGTTCCTCATTCAGCACCATATACAGCTCTCTGTTCCCCCTTCAGTACAACATGTAGCTCTCTGTTCACCTTTCAGTACCACATGCAGCTCTACTTTTCCCTTCAGTACCACATGCAGCTCTCTGTTCCCCCTTCAGCACCCCATGCAACTCTCTGTTCACCCTTCAGTACCACATGCAGCTCTCTTTTCTCCCTTCGTTACCACATTCAGCTCCCTGTTCCCCCTTCATTACAACATGCAGCTCTCCGTTCCCCCTTCAGTACCACATGCAGCTCTCTGTTCCCCCTTCAGTACCACATGCAGCTCTCTGTTCCCTCTTTAGTACTACATGCAGGTCTCTGTTCCCCCTTCAGTACAAAATGCAGCTCTCTGTTCTCCCTTCAGTACCACATACAGCTCTGTTCCCCCTTTAGTACCACATGCATCTCTTTGTTCCCCCTTAATTACCACATGCAGCTCTCTGTTCCCCCTTCAGTACTACATGTAGCTCTGTGGTCCCCCATCAGTATCACATTCTCCACCGTCTCATTTTTAGCCCAAACAGATCTTTTGTAAACTTTCGTCTGGGAAGTAATTATTGAGGGAAATATGGTTTTAAAAATGAAGGAAATGTGTTCGTACCGTGCGGCCATTGGTGCCGCAGTTACGTTCTCCGATACCCACAGAGGCGGAAATGACGTGGAATGAAATATCGTGCTGCGTGTAATTAGGACACAAAATGCAAATAATATTGTAAATAACGCGTGGTAATGCTGCATGCAGTATTAATGGCGTTGTCCTTCAGAATGTTGTTGGTAATGATTAAGTTTGATTTGAAATGCAGCAGTTATATCATGGAAGGCTTGTGAAGGGTGTGCGCTTTGGAGGCCTGTATATGATTCCTTTCTTGTTCTGTGTTATCAGAGATTCACGTACTTGGAAACCAAGAGAATACAGAGTGAGTGTGGAGGAAGCGAGCTTAAACTAGGTTCAAAGTTGTTAGCTGCAAGTGTCAGCAACATTTTTAATACAGCGTAACTTTTTTCGTCACTTTTCTTCCGCGGAATCTTAACAGAATAATTAAAGTAAAGGGGGAGGATTTAATTCAGTTAGCTTGCTGGGTAAATGTTGTTCTGTCCTTTCAAGTTGTTTACACTGTGTGAAAATTCACGAAGTCTTCAGCCAGAAATTCACAAGCTTAAAATTACTTTGTATTTCAGAATCCACTCCAAAAAAGAAGCGTTTTACATGGCCGTGACATTATTTGTCACTGTTCATTCAGATATTCCGGATACAAATTTTTAGGCATTTCTTGTGTTGCAAGCGCTATGCATGTCCCATCCGTTCTGTGTTCCACAATTTTGTGTGCTTAACAAATACAAAGTTTATGACGATGAAGATGATGATGATGATAATATTGATGTTGATAATATTAATGTAAGTTACGGCTGCTTCGTGTCGTGTATTATTCTCGTTCAGAGTGGCACTTTGTGATCCACCTGCTGCAAAGTGTCGTCAAATTGTATGTAAAGTCTGTCAAGAGTGCAAATTCTAATACACCAATAACATTCACTCAAGTACATTCGATAAGTTTGCAGTGACCTTATGACTTCTGGATTTTTAGAATGATTAGTTAGGTGCTTATTGGGGCATTTATACTTACTGAGCACTGTATTTATCGCAGACCGCTCAGTTGGAATTATTACACATTAGGGACTGAAAAGAACTGGCGATTCTGAAACTATTCAAGGTTGGGGTGACCGAGAAACAGCAATAAAGATGTCGCGGAATGTCCACAGCTCCAGCTGGCCGAGTTCAGGGCAGGGGCTTTAATTTTCGACAAAGTGTTTATTTTTTACGTGCAGTCAGTCAGCTGCTTAATCTTTGAAAGCTACTGGCTGCGTTTCATATCGCCGGGTTTGACACTCAACAGTTCTACGTTCTGCCCACACAGTGTATTTATGTGTTTTGTGTGGATCTGAGAACAAACAGCGATTATTTCCCTATACAACATTAACTTTCTGGTTTGTATACCCGACTCGGAGTGTGTTTACTGCGCGGTACGGTCCGAATATTTAAACATTATTGTGGGTAATCCCAGTATATGAAGGGCTATTTACGTCATCTTGCTGTAATAAACCCAACCGAGTTAGTTATTCGCTCCGTCTACGTTTTCAAGCCTGTAATCTATAGGCCACTGTGCCTGCTGCAGAGCAAGAGTAGCTTTGCCAAGAAAGTTCCAGGTGAAGTTCTGGCTGTGGTGACAGACCGGTTCACTGCCCACGGGTCATTAGATCATCAACGAATGTTAACTGTGATTTAAGTGTCAGCCATACTGGATTTCACACATCTTCGTCTGACGTCCTGATGAATGGGCACGAATAACCAGCCACCCGGTTGCTGAGTCTGTCTCAGTGTCTAATAAGTCGATGCCAGTGGTGACAGACAGCACCTGTCTTAGTGGCCGCTGCTTGAGTCTGTCACAAGTGTGACATTCTGAATAGGAGTGCACTTAGAATTCTGCGTCATGTTTGCAGGTGTTTAAATGGAATAATTCCAATAAATTAAAGCCAGATTAAATTGAAGAATCGATATAAATATGTCTAAAATGTCATGCCTTCCCTTTCGCTACTTGTAAAGATCGCAGTAATTATAATTTTACCCGTTATTTTGCACAGCTGTGAAACTTGGTCTGTCTCGTTAAGGGGACATCAGAGCCTGAGGGAGTCTGCGGGTGGGGTGCTGAGAGTCGTATTTGGTATTAATTGGCAGGGAGTAACCGGAGACTGGGAGTTTCATGATTTCAACTGCACACAAAACACTATTAGGGTTACCGTATGAGGGAAGATGAGATGGGCTGGTCATGTGGCAAACGTGGCGGAGGACAGAAATGCTTACATGATATTAGTGGAGAAATATAAAGGAAGGGGTTCACTTGGAAGACTTAGGCGTGGATAGGAGGATAATATTAAAAGGGATTTAAAGGAGGGAGTTGGTGCCTGTGGAGTGGATTCATCTGGCTTAGGATGGGAACATGTAGCGGACTGTTTCAATACCGTAAGAAGCTTCGAGTTCTAAAAAAGAGGGAATTATTGGATAGCTGAGTGACTGATAGATTCTCATGACGTCAGCCTTGTCAGCACATCAGCACGAATGACGTATTTATGTAGCCTGGAATATTGACTGTAACGCGCTGTGGAATCTTCAGCAAGCTGAGTGTGCACGTTCAGACAGTGCGAGTGAGTAAGGAGCGGAAGGAAACCCTTTCTTTCTCTGCACGAATTAATCCAAAGAACTTTCAAAATCAAAATGATGAAATTGTGTTACTAAGAATAGACAATATTGAATCCAAACAGTTTATATGTCCTGGTATTGAAACACGCGTTACTGGATACCGCAACAGGAGGATGGAAACGCATGTTGTGTCGTCACTGGAAAGTAATTTTAAAACAACAGAATAAAAATATGATATTCTGCAAAACACGAGTACGTTTGGAGATATAAAAAAAATTCTTAAATTGAAGACAAAATCAATGCAGGCAGAGGGACTGCCGAAGGCGGCATAGGTCTATATTTTGCGACGTAAAAAACATTTAAGAAGTAACAGGAACAGATGGAAAATTCAGTTTCATACCGAACATATGGATACGTTTGTTGTTGTTGTTGTCGTCGTCGTCGTTAAAGGTTGGGGGGTGGGGGGGGTTAGAGCAGTGAAAGCCTTATGTAACAGAACACGGAGCGTTTATAGCATTATGAGATGGGCGGGGCATGCAGCATACCTGGGGGAAGCTGGGAATTTTTATGAACTTTCAAGTCACTTTGAAGAAACAAGGCGTGCGGTACAAAAAAGTGTGACGTGGGCACGTCATGTTAGCGGAGGATGGCTCCACCCACTCTTATCCGCGACACTAGATAGACGTGACTAGTCAGGTACACGCCCCGGTCATTTTACCGCCTGGTAAAGAGCCCCCTTACCCATCAAGTAGGAATCCGGGTGGACCGCACTTGCTCTAAGGTAGACGACAAGAGAACGATCAGTTCTTCCTGCCGGCAATCGGTCTGGACGTTAGGTGGGAGTATAATATTAAAATGCATATTACTTATGGAATTAGAGGTTGGTGATATATAGTGGTTGGGTGGTGTAATTGGTTTCAAGTGACAGTGAGCAGGATATCCCACGATATTGTCCCGCAGACTGGTCCATTCTCTGTTCAGGCGACGGCGCGACGTTAAGACATGTTGCTCGTTTGGTTCGCCGGGTCGTGCTAAGCTGCTCTGTGTAACAACCCTCCTCATATTCACATTTCCACAGAACGTCCTCTCTTCGTCTTGAACAGTCAGTAGGACCGATTACACATCTACTCAACTCTGCACCCCACAAGAAGGCAATCCGCCGCCCTAAATAATTTTGGGCTTCGTTTCCTTCCCTCTGACGTAGTTACATTTGTCACACGGACAAAACCCGCTCTCACGTGTCGACGTACATACTTCGCAGTAGTTCTGACGGAATGCAATCGTCACTTGTGTTGACGAACACCTGTGCGATCGTAGCGACGCCCGTCGTTCTGACGGTTGCGGTGAAATACAGAAACTGCGTGAGCTTTGCAAGACAAATGACCAGGCATTGCGACGGCGACCGCACAGTTGGTCTGATCGCGAGAAGCCTTGCTTCGCAACACGTATGCAGGTAGCTGTGTACTGCCTGGAATGTTACGTCGTGTTGTGTGGGTAGCTGCGTACTGCCTGGAATGTTACGTCGTGTTGTGTGGGTAGCTGCGTACTGCCTGGAATGTTACGTCGTGTTGTGTGGGTAGCTGCGTACTGCCATTTACTGTCTCTACTGCTCTTTGTCTGGAATGTTACGTCGCGCTGTACGGCTAAATATTACCGAAGTTCCGAAGCATAGTACGCCGGCATCTTTATAGTCAAAGTCCAAAGAGTGACGTTTCGTTTTATTGCTTGACCCTGAAGATGGAGGTAGACGATATTTCGAAACGTCGGCAAATATTTACGAACCTACACAGCCTGACACCTTGGGAATTGAGCTGCCCTACTGTGAGAGCCTCAAGTACACCTGTTTTCTTCTTCTTTTCCTCCTCCTCCTCCTCATTTCCTTCCATCATTTTTTTCTTATTCACTTACGGAGAATTCCTCTTCTTTACTCCTAAAACTTTACCACTCTCTTTTTTCTCCTTTTCCAGTTTATTTCTTCATTAGTATTTTCATCTTTTGTTTCTCTCGTGTTATACCTTTTTGGTTCCTTCATTTTCCTAATCGTCGTCCAGTTTATTTCTTTTCTCACGGTCTACCACCTTTTTTTAATCTCTTCCTGGCATTTCTTGTCTAAGTTTTTCCAATTTTCGTCTTTTTGTCTTTTTCCTCTCCTCTTTGACTGGTTTCCATTCTGTTTTCCCCTCTTCAATCTAGTTTCCACACAGAAACCCCTGACCTTGCGCTACAAGTGATGTTCGCTGTACCGTATCCACAGGAAATTGTACCATAAGGGCAATTTCCTTCACCTCTGAGTTAAACTCACTCTCTGCGTCAGCAGAATTTACAAGGAAGGAGAGAATGTCGAAACCCTTCAATATCTCGTTTAGCAAGATATTCCACACTGTTTCCTGTTTGTATTCACAGCAATCTAACATGGCCGCTAAAAACAACAGACAAGACATGCACACAAACTATACATGAGCTTTAGAGACAAATACAAAGGAGCTTCAAATTACAAAACACTTTTCTACTACAGTGTGTTCAATGAATTTGTTACAAGGTTTCGCGGCTGATACCGGGGTTCTATCCGATAGAGCTGCTGTAGTCACGTAGTCGGTAAATAGACTCCGTTTAATGGGCAAAGAGAGTGACAGTGATTAGGTTATACATGTGACAGGCGCTGTCACGAGGAACACATGAAATACAAAGAAATTACAGCCTGGAAGACTGTGAAAGATGACTTGTAAGATAAGATTAAAATGGACTTTAAAGGTATATTCTACGTGCGTAGGATAGTTAGTGCATTAGGAGCCGACTATAACGTTGTGCGCTATAAGGACGATCGGGGAATGACGTATTAAACTGTTTGTGAGCTAAACGTGTTCTGATTTTTGGAGACGAAATTGTGTAGAAGTTGGTTTAATGCAGGAAACTGGCTCGGATTTGAATACTTTCTGGACGGCAATCAACGATGATGTGCTGGTGAATGTCAAAGCCAGTGTAACGCTGGGAACATTGGAGTTGAAATTTTGGGTGTAACTTGTTAGGAAAAGTAAATGAAGGGACGGTTCAATTCACATACGAAGGTTGTGGTTAAGCGATCGGTTAATTTCGTGGACTGCTGGCCGCAGTGCGTAAGCAAGCGGTGGCTGTGCCACAGACCGCCAGGTGCCTCGGCGTGCTTGTGGAGGGACAGCTCCACACTTTCTTGTACATCGCCACTAGACAGACACACTTGCACTGTAACGGAGAGGCTCCGGTGACTTGACTGCGGGGGACGAGCTGACGGCAAGAGTTGGATCGGAGGCTGTGCGGGATCCAGTGCTGCTGTGGACAAAATGAACAGCCACAGCGCCACTGTGGACACTGCGAATAGCCACAGTACCTGTGTGCACACTGTGAACAGTCACTATGCCTGTGTGGACACTGAAGAGCCAAAAGACCTGCGTGGAAGTGTGAGGAGCCACAGTGCCTCTGTGGACACTGTGCAGTAAAATAATGCGTTAATATTTAGTGTTTTCTGAGAGGTGACAACTGATTAGAATTGGCATACTGTTCTGCCATGAAGAAAGTGGAAAAAGATTTTCCGAAACTCTACAAGCCACTGACGCCATTGCACCTCGGGACACTTTAGAAGACTCAAGTTTTCACTTTCGCAACCACGAGGACCTCAAAACTCCTCTGTGCACCACGTAATGACTTCACGAGACTGAGCTGGTATATTGGTATTTGTCTGTAGTCACTGACAACGATCTCGACAAAATGGGCCAGAGAATGCAGTCCATATCTGTATATATCAGAATGTGCCTCGCTGATCGACAGCACAACAAGGAAGAAGTTTATTTGCTTTTCGGGGTCGAGGCAAAAAAACTATCCCTAAAATTAGGGATTTCGCTTTCCACTGCTGAACCCTGTAAGACACTTTCAGGAATGTTTATTTTCTTGGGTTTTGTCAGTGATTACTTAACGGTTGGTTGGAACCCGGCCAAGTTTACTGCAATTCAGACTGTGCTGTGTGGGTCAAAATACCGTAGAATTTTCCTACAACATGAAATCCTCGCAAGTACTTGCATAGTTCCCAATCGATTGTCCTCAGAAGAGCCAAGAATCTACCGGAAACTGTAGCAAACTCGACTACACTAAAATCTGTGGTTGTTAATGCAAAATTTGATATAGCGGAACTTGAAATTAAACGAAGAGATACGCTGGTAATAACTAATTACCCTTGTAAAGGGTCGTGATTTATATACAAAGACCCAGTCCGTACCGCGCAGAAACACACTCCATCTCGGTTAAACAAACCAGTCAGCCTGCATAGGGAAATAATAGCTGTTTTTTCTGAGATCCACACAAAACACATAAATACGCTGTGCAGGGCAGAACGTAGAACTGTTGAATGTTAAACTTGGTGGTACATATAGAAACCACTGGGCTTTAGAGGGTTAATATGTACAGTAAGGATCATTATAACACTATCGGAAACCGAAGTGTTGCAGTTCTGTGTGAAGGACACGAAGAACCAACGCTCGGCGCGTCTTACACAAATGACACAAAATTATTCTGTTCTTACATGCGCTTTATGTTGACAGAATCAAGGTTTATCGACATCTGAAGAAGTATAATGTTTCCTTACGTTTTATGCTAGTGCAACACTTAGACTTCCACATTACGTGAGAAATTATTATTATTATTACCGTTGTTGTTGTTGTTGTGCTTGGTTGTACTCCAGTCAGTTGTGTGCCTGCAGAACTCCTCACAGTACATGTGGCCACGTACGTCACTGTTAGGCTGAACTGCCGCTACTGACCAAACCATGACACGACGCCTTGAGAACGCCACACTGATTCAAGAAAAATGTACCGACACTTGCCAAATGCGTTGGAACGCCTTACTTATTTTACACGTGTCCTTTTCTGAGCTGCCAACTGTTGCGAGTAACGAATAACCAAACACAACGGAGCCATTCATAGAATTGAATGCACTGTAACAAGTTTAGACTAACGTGAAGGCTAATGTATTGCGCTGTGTGACGCCGTTTGCTCTGTTTAGCAAGAACCTGCAGACTCCTTCAATGGTGGACGGTGGGTTTTAGACGCCTCATACTTCGCAGAGACAAATGTTTTTACACACGGACAGTTTCCTTTCCCAGTGACAGCTGTAGCTGTGACGGTGACAGGTGTTCTGTATCTGGCAGCTTGTAGTGTTACCTGTATAGCGGACATTGCTGTCTGATCTTTCAGGGAAGAGAACTGATACTGAATGTCCTCCGATCCAGCAGAACATAGGCGCAACATGTAATGTCCGAGTGCCTGCTCTCCTGATATTCACGTTGAGCCAACCTGACAGACTGGAACCTCTCCCCGTAAAAGACCCGATGCCGTGTCTGAACGTCCTGTCATAACGCAGTCGACAACAACAGCCCCGTGCAAAATTATGAATTTGGAGCGACATTACCGCCACGAATAAAAAACAAGACTTGAAAGCAAATCAAGTAACATATGATGGGAGGGACGCGTATCGCGCGTTGCAGCAGACAGAATGTGCGTGAATTTAACGATGAAGTGAAACTTCGAGAGATCTTAAATGCCCGTAAGAATATTGAACTGAACTGCTGCTTAGAGTAAGAAGATACTGTGTTAGGAGAGGAAATGGGAAATTTTGTGGATGCGATAATGAACCTTAATCTGCCGTAACAGACGCAGAAGTTATTGAGTACAAACAAACAAACAAACATGTTGTTATTAAGGATTTAAGGATGACGACAAGCAGCCAAGTAAAAAAAAATCACAACTGTCCAAGACCACTTGGTAGCAGTAGATACGGGCAGTGGTTATTTCTGCCCCCCCCCCACCACTTTACCCCTGGGGAATGAGCCTCCGGATCCGATTTGGTATAAACTTGTATGTGCCCATAGAAGTTACGGTCGTTTTGGAGAAGAAGTGTTTTGGCCCCTGTCAGGAACAGAGCGCCTAATTGTCCAACCCACAGCCGAGGTACTACACCGACTGAGTCACCCCGGCTCCGATGATAATGATGATGATTTTGATGATAATCATAACAACAACAACAACAACACCAGTACCAACAGTTTGTTCCAATCAGAGTGTTATAGCCTACTATGCACAGCTGTGTCAGATATCAGTCGATTATTGCATGACTGTTGCTGGGATCTTTTCATCTCAGCGCAAGTTCTGTTGGCGCTACATTTGTCAGCTGTGACCTCTAAGATTCGTGTCATCGCTGCCTGTTACTGGCAACTTGCAAGCACTGCCTTATGCACATCGCACCCAGAGCAACGTCACGCTGCCTGTGGCCACGCTAAGTGTCAGTTCTGTCGCTCTCGCTGCAATGTCGCAATTCCTGACCAATAGTATTCACCGCGCACTCTGAAGCTCGAATTTCGGGATTTGTATCTTCTGTAATAACTAAATTTAGCACACTTGTTTCCGTACTTTGTGACTGGTGCCGATGAATCGCGATGAAACTGTATGTCTGATGAATCGGCTCCCTTCGCTCACCTATTATTGCACAGATCACCCTCAGCCCCTTAGCCCAGTCAGTTTCTGTGTTTCGTTACGTAAGTTGGGCTTCTTTCTTGAATTGTGTAATTAGAGATTCAAAAGTTTGGTACATTTTAAGGTTCAAAACTCTACTTTATTCAAATAAACTTCCTCTCTCCCTACAGTTTGCATGTCATTGCATAACGGCATTAGGATATTTCTTCTGTTTTGGAATCAAAGAGGCATTTTGCGTTGAAAATGGTTTTCGATATACAAAGGGTTTTTAGTCGCAGTTCGTGACGTAAATGGAGACCGTCCTGCTTAAAGTACGGCTGTGGGATATTCTCCAGCAGCAGGGATTCCATATGAACTTCCGGGAAATTCAGTACAATAGTTAAAAGATTGAAATCTTGCAGAAAACATGTCGGTCTAACAATTTTGTTCTTTGCTCTAGGGGAGAAACGTGGACCAAAAATGGTACATCAACTTACATAACTTCATACTGACGTTAACACATATGCAGCGCCAGTGTGTGTGTGCAGTGTTCCTTGTGGCAGACGACAGAAAGCGACAAAAATAATCCGGGGTTTGGGGGAATTAATATGGCGGCACGTCAATCTGTGATGCCATCTTATGGGCTTTGAGTTGACATTTACAGCGGGATGTGAGGGTAATCCGCCAACAATAGGCTGCATATTTACCTTCCGCAATGTTATAGCCGACCCTTCTGGCACGAAACGAAACAATGTTGGCAGTTGGTAGCGACGTGAAGTTAACGCCGTTTGTCGACGTTTGTAAGCCAGTACATTACAGCGTAGTGATTGTGACGTATCTGGTAACTTTCGGTGGCCAGGCCACGAAGTATGGGCAAAGCTCCACTCATTCTTAACATCGGCACCAGGTCCGCCCCTTTGTTGCAGGAAAAGATGCTCGGTACCCACTGAATAAGGGGCTGAGTGGGCCGAGTGGGCGCCACAGCCGGTAAGGATATTGTTATTCAAAACGTGCAGACCGTCTGTTGGGACCAATCTGCCCACCCAGCCCACGCAGCCTTCTATTCTATGGATACCGGGGGTTCTTAGCATGGGGGTAAAGCGGCCGGAGTGTGAAGTTGACTATTCACATCCACGTAGAGAATGACTGTAGCTACACCTTTACTGTCCGTGGACACGGGAAGTTTACATTTTTGCGTTGGTGTAAAACCGTCGTTATTTCAACCGAGTTTCAGTAAAAGTGTAACATGTGAGCAAATTTCAGCAAATTCGCGCAGTTTAAAATTTCGAGAAAATCTGTTTAACAATTATCAGGCTCATTCAGCAGGAAGACGGACACACAGACGTGCAGAACTGCTGAAATTTGAAATTACTTGCTAGTGGAGTGGCAAAAACAGCTTGGGTGAATCGAAGGATGTGCAAAGTGTACAAATGTACAACACCTGCGGTGAAAATGTGGACATACCGGAGCTGGCAGCGACTCTGAAAGTAGAGGGTTCATAATTAACCCTCTGACACCCTATGGTTACTTTACTTACCACGAAATTTAACCTTCAACAATTCTACGCTCTGCCAGCACGCTGTGTTCGTGTGTTATGGGTGGATCTCAGAAAAATCCGCTTTGTGTGAGCGAAGATAAAAGTGCGAACGAAAGAAAACTATGGTTTTTGACGAAGATTTGCTCGACGTGTCTTTCCAACAGACGCCGAATCTTGTACGCCTGATTTTCTTTGATGTTCGCAACCGTGAGTACACAATGTGACAGTATAACGTAATATAACACAGTATAAATCTCGTGCATTACGTTCTGCGTAATTTCGTAGGTGGTGGGAAGCAATCACAAGAAGTAGGTACTGGGGCGAAAGGCAAATTTTTATCCATGTCTAAATATGTACGTATAGCAAAGTAGTAAATAAGTGTACCACGTGCTTTGGCGTTAAGCAAGAAAGCGTTACGTCGGTGCAGTTGTGGGTTTCTCAGAACAAAGAGAATTTACTTGCTACCGCACACCGTTAACAGATTATTGCTGTTTACGGAGATGCTGTGCGTCTGCTGTGAAGGGAGAACCGAGCTGTATACACGCAAGGCCTTGCAAGAGCTTCGTCTTGTGTAGAAGCTGCAGGAACAGCAGACAGACATCAAGAAACGTTAACAGAATGTTGCAGTGCTTCGTACTCTTCCCAGCGGACAGTCACTAAAATGTCTGTACCAAACATCTGCAGGTTCTCAACTGCACAGTGCGGACTGCCGTTAGGGTTCGTCTGTTTGAACGTCAGGAGGCAGTCTGCATCCGGAAGGTCCTGTGACCGGCCAACTGGATCAAGATTTTCCGTGGGTTTCCTTGACCATAGGGCACATGAAGAGATCAGCTGGTACCAAAAATTCAAGCTTCTGCTACAGCCCTCCCAAAATTAACTTCCGAATTTTCTCCAAGTGTCTGTAAAGGTAAAGCAGTCCCGTTACAGGCCTGGACAGGCCCAGAGGGTTCCAGGAAGTTAAGGCTCCCAGATTTCGTGACAACGGCACAGTATGGTGGTAAGGTTGTCAGCCTTACGCAACGGCTGCCTTTACCTCCAGGAAATACTCCTGGTACTCATATCTGTTAGAGGCTGATTCGACCCCAGGGCCATAGTGCGATCGGAAGGATTTTATGTCAATGAAAATCCACTGACACCAGCTGGGATCGAAGCAGCGACCTTCCGATTTGTAACACAGCACCTTAACCACTGTGCTACCGCGATACCCCCAAGTGTCAGTAGTTTCCGATATTATGTAGCAGACAGACCGACGGACAGACAGCTGACAAAAGACATAATATTCGCAAAATGTGTTCTTTGTTTTTACTTCGCAAAGAACGCCTGAAACAGATTGAAAACTATATTTTATTCGCATCCAGCAACTTAGAGACGTGGTTAAGGTGCGTGTGGGCAGAACTGCAGGGTGTCGTGTGCCGAGTGAGCGGCAGGTAATAGCGAATTACTTTTTTATAGACATGGCATGAATTTAGAAGCTTGTGCTGAACTTTTGGCGTGCAGTTCTCTGTCCATTCATCACAGATACATTCATGGCACGAAACGTTATTTCATCTCAATATTGCCACAGAGCAGGGCACTTCTTGGGAAGGCAATCTTTGCCCAGCTACCCAAGAAACTTTCCGAATTTTATGTAAAAGACGCGTTGCGATATTTAAGTTAGGCTCGTAGCCAGACCATGAACACAGTAGGTGCAGCGTCCACTAGTGTGCCTACCTGTGCGTGCTAACATTTACATACGTACATGATGCTGTCTTATGAACGTGCTGTGTGTGTTTATTATATATTAGAAGTATAAGCGGAAAAAGCGTCTGTCAGGACCACAACATCAACGCTCCAGGGACATAACGCGCTGTGCAACATGGCACAAAACATGTTGCACGTACATACATACATACATTTCTGAAAAAGAGGTGTGTCCCACCACGGCGGTTCAACAGAAGCAACACGTGGATACGGTAGAGTGTGGCACGTTGTTAGGGGGGTGATCAGCATGTTTGTCTTTGATGTTTTGCGAATTGCAGGTGGGTGCATCCAGTTTTGTAGAGCGTGCATTGCACCCCCTTCCACCCCCCTGGCTAGGGGGGTTGTTGTTAAATTCTCACACCGGTGTTGCTGTGTATTGCAGCCTCCTGTGATTCTATGCCGTGCTGCTAGGAAACTAATTACAGACTTTTCGAAGAAGCGTCATTGTCTCGAAAAGTCGCTATCTGACGTCGTGCCGGTTGACACGGCTTAGCATCACAGAAGCCTTGAACTTTTATGACCGCGTGAACATGAGCCTTCCATTTTTTCCTACTCAGAACCAGATGAAACCTGTTTACCTGTTTGCCTCTTTAGGTCTCTCACAGTCCACTTATATTTATTTAAGATTTGTTTTACTATTATTCCCTCTTCTGCGTCTAGTTCTTCCACGGGGTTCCTTTCCTTCTTCTTATCCTGACAAATTCTGTAGGCACTTCTGATTTCTCCCATCCCTTGCACATTCCTCGCCAATCTTCGTCATCAAAGCATTTCGACTGGAAGTGAATACGATTCGTTGCAGCTCTAATGCTCTAATTTCAATTGGTTATCTTTACCTTGTCCTTGCATTTCTCCTATGCAATACACAAAATCAAAACTGGCTCCCTGGTGTGCCATCACGCCTGTTTTGTCACATCTACAACATTTTTGGGTATCAGTTGCACTGTTGTCTGGAAGGCATAAAGATGTGTGTGTGAACAGTTCTTAAGACTATGTGCAGGTTTATAAAATGCAGTGCTGCAAATGCAGAAGATAAATCGGTTTAACTTACATTTTGTATGTAACTTTTGTTCTATATGCAACGCCCGATATCAAAATACCTATTCCTTATATCTGAATATTATTCAAGAATTTCCCATTACCTGAGTTATTGCTGAGAGCCTTTTAAAAATTATATTAAAGACTGCAGATATCTCCAGTGCAAATTCTGAAACAAAATTATTAATATCATAATGACTAAGAACTTCTGTTTAAAAGAAATGTAAGCATTTGCAAAACACGGATTTTGCCATAGTGGCAATACTTAAAAACCTAGGTGTTAACTTCCCATATTTTAAAATTGAAGCAATTTGGACACCGAGCGACACAGCGGCACGGCCCAAAGGACTGTAATGATGTGCAGCGCGCCGTGATAACCTGCCGTCTCGCGGGTATTGCCATAGGCCAGGTCTATGTGCTGCAATGCGCTGATACTGTACAGTCAGGAGAGCTGCTTCAGACGTCTATTACACCTATAAATTACGCAATGTAATTTCGAGTGTGTCACAGTTTTTTTGCCCGTGTTGTATATAAAGAGGAGAAGCCAAATAAGCTTGAAATATAGCAGCAAGTCCCGGCTGACATTTAGCTCAGTTTTGGTTCTGGCCTCGGTATTCTTTTATTTACTTTCGAGAGCAAAAATTCTTCCTCGAAACGTGAACCTTATATCGAATGTCGAAGAGTGGCGTGCGAGACTGGAGCAGTGGCGTGCGAGACTGGACCAGTGATGTGTTAGACTGGAGCAGTGGCGTGCGAGAGTGGAGCAGTGGCGTTCAAGGTGTGAGGTTCTTACAGTGGTGGTGGTGACGATACAAGTCTTGCGGGCGACAGCTGGTAATGGGTGGTCCTCCGTCTTGGAATTTGACAGTCGGCATTTCTTGTGACCCTAAGTTTCAGAAGCGGGAAACATCTGGGCGGATTTCTTGTAACAAATGAAGCTATACAAAAACCCGATGGAAGAGTGTTCTTCGTGGATATAGACGTAGATGGAAGAAGAATATTAAAATGGATCGTAAGGAAGTAGGGTAGGGTCGTTTGGATTGGATTAGTGTTTTTCAGAACAGGGAAAATGCGGTCTTCGTGAGAACTTGGTAATGAATATTCGGTTCCGATAAGAGAAGGGCAACTGGTCGAGCAATTTAGCGACTGTGGGTTTCTGGGGCAGATTTCAGCTGTATGAAGATAGTAACGTGATCTGTCGCCGTGATTCAGTTCAGAGACATTTCGTTATGTAACAGATGTAACAGTTACGAGGGCATAAAGTGTTGGTTAATTATTGTGAATTTTAATATCTTGAAGCCCAGTAGTCACTATATGTACCGTCAGTTTAACATTCAACAATTCTACGTTCTGCCCACACAGTGTGTTTATGTGTTTTGTGTGGATCTGAGAACAAACAGCGATTATTTCCCTATGAAACGTTAACTGGTTGATTTGTATAACCGAGACGGAGTGTGTTTCCTGCGCGGTACGGACTGAGTCTCTAAATACATCTCGGGTTACTTGGCTCGGACGCTTGGGCGCCGACATCTTAAGGCTGGGGCCCCATCGTCTATGCAGGACTAGTCCATATGAGATTTAGGGGGCACAAAGTGGCATTGGGACAAGTTCTGTCCTAACAGCTCCTTGTTTCCCTATCAATGTCACTCAACCAATGTTTCACACCATCTTTATCTGCAAGCTACTCGCTGCAGACAGTCGGGCGAAGCTGAAGAATTCTCAAACACAGCGATATTCTTCCCGCAATATTAGAGCGTTGGACAGACCAGTGTTCACTTTTAGCATTTAAATTGTTTTGTGTTTGCCGGTAATTGAATGACTTATGTTTATGATATCGTAGAGCATACACAGCTGTGTGCACTTCAGCACCATTTACTGTTTGGGTTTGGGCGAAGGGGAAAAGATACGTCTTTCTCCGCCATGACCTAACAATCTACCGTGCGAACTTGTGAATGGTGGGAAGCGTAGCTGCAAGCAGTCTTGGTTGTGACGTCATATGCTGGCGAGTGGTCAGTCTACACACTCTGGTTTCTTTTCCCCAGGGACCAAGACCTACTGGCGAGCATTTTATTGAGGCTGAATTGAAGTCGCGGCCGGTGTGGGTCGTGCTGAGAGCAGAAGATTGTGTTGCCACTTCCCGGAATTGATTCAGGTTTCACACAGTGTTTTGTTTTTTTGTCCAATTTTAAATGATCGTCGCTCCGGAAACCCGAATGATTCGATTGTAATTCCGATCTGCAACATCAATACACATAGCCTAGGTAAAACACTGTGAAAGTTTTCAATTCAAATATTTGTTTAGTGCGCCGCTGCTTGATAAGCCACGAACCTTTTGAACTGTACAGTGCCGGCCAAGAGAATATACGCTCTGCAGTTGTTACTTACAAACAGGACTGGGGGGGGGGGGGGGGGGAAAACAACTCCCGTTCCGATTGAGGGGGGGGGCAATCGTCCATCACTGGGCGGCACAGGGATTGCTGGGGGCTCTGTCCCCCCGGGAAAGCGGCGGAGGGGGAGGTGGACAACCCTT
>Ga0131853_10000884_pt1 | contig 53942 bp, 47 predicted proteins | sample TergutLab28metaG_FD_92764 | JGI IMG/M metagenome (GOLD analysis project Ga0131853, IMG submission 92764) | Labiotermes labralis P1 segment gut microbial communities from Petit-Saut dam, French Guiana - Lab288 P1 (version 2) (version 2) | ecosystem: Host-associated > Arthropoda: Insects >...
AAACTGTGTAATTTGTATGAATGTTCAAAATCGATGGAACGCCGTGTGACGGGAAACTGTCATGCACGGTGTGGAGCGGGGGAAAAGCTGGAGATGACTTCAAAGGCTTACCTATCGCTATTCCCCAAAATACCCAACTTCTTGGAGATGCTGGCATATGCCAGAAGCCTTAACGTGGGCATCATTCCCATTTTCCAGTCCACTGTACAGGCGCAAAAAATGTATGAAAAGGACTGGGAAACTATTGTGGATTCCTGCGATACGTTTCTATATCTTGGTGGTGCAAAGTCCAACTTTACCACAGAATATGTGGCAAAGCTTCTTGGTAAAGAAACAATTGATATGCAGCTATACTCCGCCAGTTATAGACAAGGCAAGACAACAAATCAAAATGTTTCTGCTGTGGCAAGGGACTTGTTGACCCCTGATGAGGTGGGCAGGATTAAAAAACGTGAATCTATTCTGCGGATTGGTGATATAAGCCCAATTATAACACCCAAGTTTGACCTTAAAAAGCATCCTAATTACAAAGAGTTGGCAGATACCAAGGCTGATGTTTCAAGTGCAATATACGACCACACTGTGCCGGAGCGAAAAACAAAGGATGTATATGTGGTGGAGTTCGAGTTTAAGGTTAAGCGCAGGGAAGAGGCACATGAGTTGCCTGCGGGTGATAATTCTTCTGCTTCTGCACGGCCAGCAACAGACAAGGGTTATAACGATGATAATTTTTAACCCACCCGATAATATTTGCTGTTGACATGTAATAATTATATGATATAATTATTACATGTAATTATTAATACACAATCAAGGAGGATGCCATGGAAGCCTTAAAGTCAAAAACACATCTTAGGGACTGGGGCAGCTCCAAAGCCCTACGCATACCAAAACCTTTTTTGAAAGAACTAAACATCCAAGGTGATGATGAGGTGGAAATCACATTGGTCGAAAATTCTATCGTAATAAAAAAAGTGCCCAAAAACAAAAGTTTGCGGGAGAGGTACGAGGAATTTTACGGCACTGATTTTGAAGTGGCCGTTAAAAACAACCCATATACCGAAGACGAAATTCCTTGGAGTGGTGCGGAGGGTGAGGAAATATGGTAAAACAGGGTGACATAGTGTGGATGGATTTTGACCCCCAGCTGGGTCACGAGCAAAAAGGACGCAGACCTGCCTTGATAGTTAGCAATGAAGACTTTCACTTTGCCACAAACCAGCGCATGGCAATGGTATGCCCTGTTACCAACGCCAACAGACCCTTCCCCTTGCACATCCCGCTGGATAGCCGCACACAAACCACAGGCCACATCATGTGTGAACAGGTTAAAGTATTTGACATACGCATTAGGAATGTGCAATATATAGAAGCTGTGCCCGATGACATCTTGGATGAGGTTATAGATGTGATTTGCGGGATTTCCAGAAGGTGACACGATGCACCGCCCAAAAGGGCGGTTTTTTATTTTGAAGAGGTGGTGATAAATTGAGTAACCGACCATCCGGCCATAACCATAAAAGACAGGGTGATTCTAAAAACCATGTTCACCCATCCAGCTTGATGGCACGACCCAGCGTGCCCCATGCGCCAAGATTTTCAAGCATAAGTTCGGCAACAAGCAAACCAAGTGGAGCAAGACCCTTAATAAGAGCTAAAAAAGGCAATATCAAAGATGCCATCATTGCAACAAGGAAGCGCAATGATACACATCGCAACAAGGAAGCTTCCAAAAGTGCTGCTAAAATCAAAGTTGCGAAACGAAGGCAAAAAGTCAAAACCAGAAGGCTGCGGGAGGACATGGTACAAACCTTTAAGCTGGGACAGTCATCTGTTGCCGCTCTATATTCTCCCAAACACAACACCACCACCACAGATGACACGGATGGTTTCGGTGTTATAGAGGTGGCCGATAAGACCCTTCAAGTAACAGATTCGGCTTTAACAATGGCGGATGCTGTAACAACGACCGTGGGCAAGGGTGTTGTCTTGACAGAAAAGCTTTTGGATAAAGCTGACAGGAAAAAGGTGGATAAAAATCTTGTTCAGTCAGCAGGCCTTATAAAGCCTGCAAAGCCAATAAAATCCACCGGCACCGTCGATGACAAGACGGTTGATGCCACCAAATCCATCAGAAAAAGGCAGATGCCGGCTACAATGAGTCGAGTGGCCGGCATTAAGATTAAGGGTGTTCGTCTTAATCCCAATAAAAGAATCCTCAAAAGAACCCCTCGCATTGGGATAATGCGACATATCCGGAAAGAAGGCAGGTGGGCGCAGTCAACGAACATCATGTTAAAAGCACCCGCACCCATCATTGCACCCATCATTGCACCAACCAATCCGACACCCAAGGGATTTTACAAGCCCACAACACCATCCGCCTTGCTAAAATCGGAACCTGTCCGCCTTGCCCCATTCCGCAACAAGCGTCACAAAGCTTCTCCAAGGGTCTTGTCTGTCATTTTAGTTGGCAAGGGCACTATAAAGCACAAAGGAGATGGTGGTAATGTTGTTGAAGAAAAAGGCGACAACACGGGCGATAGTGCTAAATCTGCCGCTAAATCAAAGGCAAGGAAAAAGTTGGCGGCAGCCATCGCCTTAGGTAGTATAAAGCTGGTTTTGAGAGGCACAAGAAAGGCCGCAGAAGTATCCGCCGTTACCGTTTCCAAAAGTGCCGAATCCGTAATGGACAAGGATGGCAGGGCGGCAATTACTCCTGTCAAATCAATGGTAACGCTGGGCGGCGGCCTTATGCGCCCCAGAAGCCTGCCTAAAAAGACCTTCAAAGCCGCTGGCGATACATTCAAATCCAGCCTTACTGATGATGCAAAAACTGCCCTTGCTCCTATTTCAAAAGGTGCTAATATTACCGGTAAATCTGCCAAGGCGGGCGTGAAGGGAGCGAGGGTAACTAAAAAAGTGGTCAAGACCACTGCCAAAGGGGTGCGGACAGCCAAGCGAACCATAAAAACAGCAAAGCGCACCAAGACCACTATTAAGGTTGCCCGCAGGGGCTTCAAAGTAACACTAAGCATGGCGAAGGGCACAATTAAAGGTACAAAACTTGCCAAGGTTGCTGCAAAATTGGCCATTAGTGTTGCAAAAGGTGCAATTAAACTGGCAAAGATTGTAGCCAAGGCTGCTGTAACCATTGGCAAGCTGGCCGTTAAGGCCGTGGCTGCTTTGGCTGGCATACTATCCGCCAAATTTATCGGAATAGCCCTGTTGGTGATTCTGGGCGTGGCCGTTGTTGTTCTTGCTGTGGTTGCCATTGTAAGTTGGTTTACACCCAACACCGATAGCGAAACCATTGTTGGTTATGCTCAGCTGGTGCGGCAATTAGATGATAGTGTTGGCGCAATCATATCAGAGCGGGCAGAAGGTGTGGACTATGTGGTATTTACCGACCAAGAATATATTCGCACAGACCTTTTGAAATTCTTTGCCATTTTTACTGTCTGGCAGGACCAGAGATGGGATGACATGGAATACTATATCAAAGAATTACACCAAGCCATGTTTTCATTAAGTTTTACTGAGTTTGTGTTTTATGTGGAAGTTACCACCGAACACATAGGTATTGATGAGTATGGCGAGGAATACACTTACGAAACCACAGAGTTGGTGCAGCGGATACGATTGTATGTTACCCTTACCCAAAATTCCATAACCCAGATTGGGCAAAACCTTGGTATGAACAATGCAGATATCGCATGGCTGTATGAGGTGTTTAACAACCAAAACATACTTGACCAATTTCCGGAGATTGAAGATTTTTTGATGCTGTCAAATATATTGCATCATGCACATTTACATACCCCGCATCCAGCGGGGCTTTTGCTTTTAACCTAAAATTATGAGAGGTGAAAAAATGTCCGTCAATAAAAATACACCACGTAAAAGAACTGTATCAAAAATCGAAAAGATGGAACAGCTTTTGGTAAAAGAAAAGCAGTGTTTGGAGAATTTAGAGATTGCAAAAAATCGTCTGCAAACTGTACGTGATGAAATTGCGCAGGCTCAAAAAGAACTCATCGGGCAAGAATTTCTAAAAATCCCACCTGACGAGTTTTTGCAAATAAGCAAAAACCTGGAAACCCAAAAAGTACCCGCAGGTGAAATTTTTCAATTGTTGGCTAATGGCGATTTTCAAAAATTGCAAGAGATTTATGATGGCATGAAAAATGCAGACAGCGGGTTTTAGGGTGCAACTCTAATCCACAAAATTTCAAAAAGTGGCAAACGGCGGGTTTGTTATTTTTTTGTAAAATTTTAGATTTCATATGGTAAATCTATGCTTGCAAAGATAAGGGCTTTTCAGTAAGGAAAAGACCTTGAATTACCTTTGGTGATTCCTCTTGGGATTTTGACTTTGCGGTTTTGTATTTTCGGTTCAAAAAGAAATAAGGGCATTTATTGTGAGGTGACGAGAAAGTGAGTGAAAAAAATCTGCAAATATTTTTTGATGCCACCAAAGCAGAACATGAGCAAATAAAGAGGCGGGCAAAATCCGTGGGGCTACCCGTAAGTACTTTTGTGAGAGAGTTTGCTCTTAATGGTTATGTGGTGCAACGCAATGTTGTCGAATTGCAACGGTTGGTTTGGGAAGTAAATAAGATTGGTGTGAACATTAATCAGATTGTAAAGTTGTGCAATGAAAGCAAGTTTGTGTCTGCGCAGTCCTTAGCAAAACTGGAGGAAGAGCATCATAAAATTTGGGGGGTTATTATATGGGGTTTCGAGAGCCGATGAAAGACTGTTTAATTTTGGTAAGTCGCAAAGCGGAGATGGCATAGATGTTGATTGATTTCCTTTTTGGTCAAAAACAAAAAGGGCAATAAATGCCCTTACTCAAACAAATCCGCATGAGAACCCGTGCTGTGCAATGCCAAAATTAACTTGTCTTCAATAATGCGATACACCAATAGCCAGTCGCCTTTGATGTGGCACTCACGAAATTGGGACAACCCGCCCTTTAGTTGGTGGTCACGATATTTGGCGGGTAGTTGTTCGCCCTTAGCTAACATTTCAATTACGGTCTTTAATTGGCTCATATCATGCCCACGTTTCACGGCAAGTTTGCGTGTCTTTTTGAAAAGAGATGATTCGACAGGTTTGTATTTGTAGTCACTCATCACTCGTCACTATCCTCCGCATCCCATGCGGCAAACAAATCCTTGGGGGTGGCGTAAACCGTGGAAGTGCCATTTTGTATGTCGATATCCAAGGAGCGTGCATCCCGCAAAACAACATCGGCATAAAATGGCTCTGCAATCACCTCTGAAATTGGAAGCCTGCCTTGCACCACAGATTGTTTTAGAAATAGGTTGATAGCAGATGACAGACTTAAACCCATGCTCTTGAAAAGGTCATCGGCTTGCTTTTTTACCTGCTCATCAATCCTAATATTGTAAGTTGTATTTGCCATATTCATCACCTCAATATTATTATACCGCAAATTCACCGCAATAGCAACAAATATTTTTAAGGAAAGGGAGGTCGATTTTATAGCCTACACCAAAATAATATCCAAACACGGCCACACCAAAGCAGGCATCGACTATATTCTAAACCCGGAAAAAACAGACAACCTAACCCACACATCCACCATGAATTGCAACATAACCAATGCCCATGAACAGTTTGAAATCGTACAGCGTTTTGCTCATCACAGCAGAAAGCCCACGGATGGTAAGGTGAAGCAAAATGTTACAGCACTTCACATCATCCAGTCATTTAAGGGACACGAAACCAGCCCGGAGAAAGCCCACCAGCTGGCTCGTGAGCTTATAAAAGCAAAATATAGCCCACACGCCCAAGCTGTCATAGCCACCCATGCCGATACGGACAATATCCGCAACCTTCGCAACTATTCAGATGACCTTTGCCGAAAGCACGGTCTTTCTGTTATCGAGAATCCCGGGGAAGGTTATTCGGTTAAATACAAGGAGTGGTTGGAGCGAAAACAGCGCAATAGCTGGAAAGAGCAGTATCGTAATGACATTGACCATGCCATTTTGACCAATGATGATTGGGGTGGCTTTGTCCGTTCCTTGCGGGATAAGGGCTACAAGGTAAACGACAGCCCCAGTCGCAAATATACAACCATGCAAATGGAAGGATTTAGGCCTGTGCGTTTTGACAATCTGGGTAAGAATCATTATTCCAAGGAGCGTATCTTGCAACGCATTGCCGACCCTAAGAAGTTTGATGTGCCGAAGATTGCTAAATGGTTTCCCAAAAACAGTTGTGATAACAGCAGCAAAGGGGTGGATATTGGCTCACCGTCCGAAAGTGATGTTGGCACCGTTGATTTAATCATGTTTTTACGTTTCAAACGATTGGAGTACACCATAGCAGAAAATCTGCTGGCATTAGACTATATAAAGGCATTGGAAAACATTTGCCGTTTAATTATAAGAAAGGCAATACGACGTTTTTTCAAGTTGCATCTTGGTTTGCCATATGCCCCTGCAAACGATTACACCATAGCCAAAAACCTAACAAGATTGGCTTTGATAGAGCGTTATAATATCAAGACCAAGGAGGAGTTGGATTTGGCTTTGACGAGGGAGGCTCGAAATGCAAATAGCATTTTGCGGCCAATAATCCAACCCATGGAAAAAGTTAGTGAAATTTTTAATGCGGCTTTTAGCCAAAAACAAAAGAGGTGACATAAGTGTCAAATAATTATAAAAGCAAGAGTGGTGCAACACCATCAGAATCCACCGCAGATAAGATTTCTGAAATTTACAAACAATTGGAGGGTGGTATACAAAGCCTTTACGATAGCGACCGTTATAAAAAATATCTGGATGTGATGTCCAGATTCCATCGTTACAGCCCAAGGAACTCACTTCTCATTTACATGCAAAACCCCGATGCCAGCCATGTTGCCGGCTATGGTGCTTGGAGGAAGGATTTTAACCGCCAAGTTAAGAAGGGTGAGAAGGGAATGAAAATCCTTGCTCCTATACCCATTAGAACCAAAGAAGTGCCCGACAAGGACGCAACAGAAAGCGTCAAGGATGTTAAGTCAGAAGAAGGGCTTTTGACAATGCGTTTTAAGGTGTCTTATGTTTTTGATGTGTCGCAGACGGATGGGCCACCCCTACCTTCCATAGCAAGCAGACTACAAGGAGATGTGGCAGACCACCCGGAAATTCTTAACATTTTGAAAGATATTTCCCCTGTACCCGTCTACCTAGAAGCTATGTCAGGCGGCAAAAATGGATACTATTCACCTCAAAGGGGGCTGATTGCTGTTAGAGAGGGATTAAGCGAAGCCCAGATCGTTAAAACCCTAATCCATGAGATTGTGCATGCAAGGCTGCATAATCCCGACCTGCATCCCGACAAAACCAAGCTTGACCGCAGTACAAAAGAGGTGGAAGCTGAATCTGTTGCATATATTGTCTGCCAGCACTTGGGTTTGGATGCATCAGAATACAGCTTTGGATACATAGCAGGATGGGGTCAGGAGAACTTGGAAGAATTTAAGGCATCTTTGAATGTTATCCAAAAAGAAGCCGGTGAACTTATATGCGCAATTGATGAGCATTTTCCGGTTTTGGGTAAAGAAAAAACTAAGGAGGAAGAAATGATGCAAACAACCATGCACAATGGCAAAATGATAGAGATTCCGGATTTTGAAAGCAGAATCGTTTTGAAAGGCACCGACAAAATCCCTTTGACATGGAATTGTTACAAAAGCGGAGAGGTCTTTTCTCAATACGGCCGCACTGTGGTATTGGTTGAGAATTTAGGCAGCTGCCCATTGCAGGGCGAAATGCTGGGTTTTACATGTTATCGCCAATCCGGAACAATGTATGAGAGTAAAGAATTTGAAAATAATTGGGCATGCCTATATGGCACGGAGCATTGTAAAAGAGACATCGACCTCATACCCAGGTGGCTGATGGAGAGCCTTGGCACTCCGAACATCCTTTGCTGCAATCCCGAGGATATAGAGTGGCATGATGCGGAAAATTTGGGGCAAAGAATCGCAGAATGGTTAAAAAACAACCCTAATAAAACACTTGACACCATAAGCAAGACAGACACTATGGACAAGCTTATCAAAGATTCTTTGGCTAAGAACCTGTCTACAATAATTCAAACCCTACGCAACAACGTATGTGCATGAGAAATCTTAACCATACTCTCTGCTGACGACACAAGAAACTCGTAGTCTTTTGATAGCCTACGAGAGCCACCCATCCAACTAAAGGTGCGTTCCACGCACCATCTTCTGGGTAAAACTTGCCAACCAACATCGGCTATACGCTGGATAATGTCTACAGTTAGCCCTATTGTCTCTGCAGCTGTTTTGAAAGTTCCACGAAATCCAGCGTCTCCACCAACACCTTTAATTGTGGGATATTTGGATTTGGTTTTCTTAATAACATCGCCACCAGCTATTGTGTCGTGGATATTGGCAGGACGCACTTTGACATAGAGCAAATGTCCTTGTGTGTCCGTGGTTATGTGTTGCTTGCGACCTTTGACCTTTTTACCGCCATCAAAGCCTTTATGTTGTGCGGCATGAGCAGTTTCGACACTCCGAGAGTCAATGAGTGCGTAGGTTGGTTCTGGGTCTTTACCCATAGCTACTCTGCTTTTTTTACCAGCAAAGCAAGCATTTTATCCCACAACCCGCTTGCTGTGGATCTTTGGTAAAAGGCGTGAACAGCCGTCCATTTAGGAAAGTCTTTTGGTAATTGCCTCCACTGGCATCCAGTTTTGTTGACATACAGCACGGCATCCACCAATTTCTTCTTGCTGTATACACGGAAATGACCACCCCTCTTTTCTTTCTCGAAGAGATGCTTTACGACGTGCCATTGTTTTGTGGTTAGATTACTGGGATATGTCATAAATTCTCAATTCCTTTTTTGTTATATATCGGCGGGTTTGGAGGTTTATTGTAGACAGGTTCTAAATCTCAGCCCTCTTTGCCGCACAAAAACAATCTTTCTTTGACTAAAAAATCTTTGTAAATCTTTGTCGGTGATTAGGAGCGTGATAATCAATGAAAAGGCCATACACAGAAAAAACAAAAAATCTCACCCGCAGCCATAATTACAGGGATATGTATTTCGCCCACAACAAAGGTATCACCATCCCAAAAACCCCAATAAAGGGGTTATATTTTTGCCCATATTGCGGCAAACCTTTGTGGAATAAGCAAAAGATTGTTATTGACCACATCTATGCCATACGCAGGGTGCAGTACACCAAACACCTTCGGGAACACTTCAAATCCTTGCATGATGGGGTTAATGACATTTCCAATCTCGTGGCCTGTTGTAGGCGTTGCAATGGCAGAAAGGGCAAAAAGGGTGGCGCGTGGGTATTTCTGGCTCATTATGGCGTATATTTTATGCCCTTTGTGCGGCTGCTTGCTGCACTTTGCATCATGGTCAGTGCGGCTTTGGCGATACATGTAATATTGAGCATTGAGCAATATGGGTGTTATTGTTGCCATGGCAAATAGCTTATTTTTTCAGTTTTTTCTTACTAAAAATATGAATTTAAGGAGCGTTACAAATGAACAATTCAAATCATTCAAGCAATTTAAGCTGTTCAAACAGCTTAAAAAGGTCGAGTAAATCCAAAATCATAACCATAGCCAACCAAAAAGGCGGCGTTGGCAAAACAACTACGGCTTGCAATCTTGGATATGCCTTGGTGCGCCTTGGCAAGTCTGTTTTGCTGGTGGACTGCGACCCACAGGCCAATCTGTCAATGAGTGTAGGCATCGAACATCCGGACGGGTTGCTTATTTCCATGCCCTCCTTATTGTCGCAGGTGCTGGATGATAGCCTATTACCCTGTAAGGGTGAGTTTATAAAAATCCCTGATATTTCAAAAGAGCCGGATAAGCAGCCTCATATAATCCCCAGCAGCATGAAGTTGACAGCACTGGAAAACAAGCTGCGTGACGAAATAGGTGGAGAGAATACCTTGAAGAGTATTTTAGAGCCTTTGCGTTATGATTATGAATACATCATCATCGATACCAACCCGTATTTGGGGCTTTTGACCATTAATGCGCTGGTGGCTTGTGATGAAGTAATTATGCCGGCAAGTCCCCAGTTGTGGTCAGCCGTTGGTTTAACAGACTTACTCGGAACAATTGCCAAGGTTAAGCGCAAGCTTAATCCTAACATTTCCATAGCCGGAATTTTGCTAACCATATGTGATGAGCGCACACGGTTATCACGAGAAGCAAGGGCATTGATAGTTGATGCCTACGGCCAACGACTAAAAATATTCGATAACCATATCCCGGCCACTGTACGGGTTGGCGAGGCTAATTATTTAAGCCAAAGCATTTTCGATTATGCGCTGGATAGTAAGGTTGCTTTGGCTTATGAAAATTTTGCAAGTGAAGTTCTAAATTTAGCAGGGGGTGAGATTTAATGACTTGGGATGTAGGACAATTACTTTGGGCTATTGAACGTGATGTGAGTGGAGAGGCCATAGACATTGCCGGATATGCTTTTGTGAGAAAGGACGAGCAATATGCGCTTGTTTCTGCTTTTACTTTCGAGGAAGGTGACTTATCAAGTATTTATAGGTTTCCACATAGTGATATTTTTGACACAGCAGAGGAAGCGCAAAAGGCTTTGGCTTTGATTCTGGATTTAGAACTTGAAATTACAACCGGAGACAAGAGATGCAAGACCGGAGGTGGAATGAAATGTCAAAAAATCTTAAAAAGCCAAATCTTAAAAAGCCTGATGTGTTGACAGATTTGTTTGATGACATCACAGGAGAGGTTGTAGAGCTTAACCTTAACAACTTGATAGACTTCAAAAACCACCCATTCTATGTAAATGAGGATGAAGCTTTGGATGATTTGTTGGAGAGCATTAAAAAGCACGGCGTGTTAACCCCTCTTCTTGTGCGACCCATCACCAACAAAGCCACTGACAATATGCACGGAACCCAAATATCAACAATACCTACCAAATATGAAAAACTGGCAGGTCATCGCCGAAGCTTGGCAGCAAAAATGGCAGGGTTTACTACTGTACCGGCAAGGATTTTCCGCAATTTATCTGACGAGGATGCCATGGCTATTGTCATCGAAACCAATCTTATGCAGCGTTCCTTTGCTGATATGCGCCACAGTGAAAAGGCTGCGGTTATTGCTTTGCATCATTCTGAGATGTTTAGTCAGGGTAAGCGTAATGATATTTTGGAGGGATTAGCAGAGTTGGAGGGATTGGAAGGGTTGGAAGGTGAAGAAAGCAAAGAAATGACATCGGCAGAGGTTGCCGCCCCCACATCTTGCTGCAATAGCGAAAAGAGTAGCAAAGCTTTTGGTGCAGGCAAAAAGGTCGCCGATATGTACAGCCTATCATCCCGCACTGTGTCACGATATTTGCGCATAAACAAACTTGTTCCGTTTTTCAAGAAGATGCTGGACGATGGTCATATTGACTTTTTGCCCGCCGTTACCCTTTCTTTTTTGACTGAAAATGAGCAGGAGATGATTGCTCATTACTGCATCACAGCGGATACATCAGGCTGTCGCATAGATACAAAGAAAGCTGATTTGCTGCGGGAACTATCAAAGACAGGCGAGCTATGTGCAAAAACAGGTTTGAAGGTGTTGCAAGGTGATTTTGCCCACAAGAAGCCACGCCCCGCCACCATCAAGATTAATTCAGGTTTGTATGGGCAATATTTCACCAAAGAGCAGTCATCAAAAGAAGTGGCTGACATTGTGGAGAGGGCTTTGGAAGTGTATTTTAGGGGCGATACCACCAATCAGGACGATAGCGATAATGCGCCAGGTGCATCCGAGAATGAACAAAACACAGCAGGGGCGGAACAGGATACACCCAAAAATAGTGACAGCAGCCTAAATGACAGCCGCAACCCTAATGCAGAGGAGAACAACCATGAAACTATCTAACACAGTTATTGAAAAGCTGTTAAACCCCGCCTTCAAATCACGAAACGCCATTGCCTTGCTGTTTTACATAGCAAGATTACAAGATGACAGTGGTTTTGTAGTGGGATTGCATTATAAGGACATACAAGAAGCCCTTAAAATAAATCCATCAGGATTCTATGCTGCTATGAAGTATTTGGAAGAGCATGATATAATAGAGACTAACTGGAACGGCAATAATGAAGCTTATGACTACGGATATTTTGCCCTTCACATCAAGGATAATGATTTTAGTAAAAGAAAAAGCTTCAAACAAGGTTATCTCAACATCCACCGTGCCATTTTTGCAAATCCCATCTTTATGTCTGCACCTTGTAATATACAAAAGCTGGTTATTAAATTCACCCAGCATGTATTTATTAACTTCAAGCATATGAAGGATGTTGCAAGGGTGACATATGCCACTGTTTGCAAATGGCTTGGCGTGAAAATGCGGACGGCAAAGCGTTTGGTATGGCTGATGGAGTTTCTTGGTATCTTAAAACTTGAAAAACGCCCCGATGGTTTTTCTGCAATAAACTTTGGTGAGCAAGCAAAATCCATGCGAGAAGAAGACAACCTTTCAACATCAGCAAAGCACATAAGAAATACTGCGGTGATAGCCCATGCCTTGCGTATAGCAAAAGCCAGAAAGGTGGAGGTAGAAGATTTGCAGTTTGCAAGCAATATCTTGGTAAAGCACGGTGTCAGCTGTGCCATAAAAATAAAATCCGCTGTTTTGGACTGCGCTGTGTCCAAGGGCGGGTTTTTTATGGTTAAGGAGTTTGGGACGGTATTAAAGGGCGTGGTGTAGCGTGGATGCCTAAACTATCGCAGGTTTAGTCAATAAGTTATCAGCTATTTTTAGACCATCACAATTATGCTTTTTGAAGCATAGGGGTGGTGGTCTTTTTGTTGTGCTTCCAAAACTTTTTTCATTATTTCTTGGGTTTCTCTATTATGCTCTTTTCATTTTTTTCTTACTCAAAATACAGCTCACTAAAATTTAATGTCATTTTATGGCAAAATATTTGTGGATAAGTATCTTGTTTATCCACTTTTTTCTGTGGATGTTCCAAAACGGCGACAGCCAATCTTGGGGATTTTACAAAGCCGTGATGTGGATTTTCTGTTTTGGTGCAGATTTCATCCTATCAAGCCAAGTTATGAAAAGCTGGGCATCAAAGGTTTTTCGACAAGTGCCAAGCAAGTTATCCTCGGTGGCTAATCTATTAAAAATCTTTTATTATTTATTATATTATATTATATGGAGCAGACGGCACACGCCATAGTCACGCACTTTATAAGTGGGGTGCAGATTGTAGACAGAATACAATGGCAAAACAACATCTGTCATCTATTTCATATGCCAACACGTGCCACTATGTGCCAGACTATACCCAAACAATCCCAAAACAGTATCAGAAAACGCAGGATTTTTATTCGATTGCAAGGAGCCAGGTTCCGTGCATACCCAGAGGTATGTGCGGGTTCTTGGGACGCAGTAAATCGGATAAAAAGACAAGTTTAGTAACACTGTTTGGGGGTTGTTTGGGTATAATTAGCCAACCACTACCGCCAGTCCGAACTTGCAAACCACGTCTTCCTGTTAAATCGATCAACCATCGAAGGTGTTGACCTCGCCAAGCATGATAAACCTTCATCCGGTCATAATTATTTTGGCACATTTTTGGCACATGATTTTTGCACTGGGGTGAGTTTTGATGAGTTGGGGTGAGTTGAAAAACACAAATGAAACCACTATCACATTAGCTACAAAGTCCATATTAATAATAAAAACCCCAATTTTCAGGGGCTTTTTTTATTAAGCACGAGACCGGATTTGAACCGGCGACCCTCGCCTTGGCAAGGCGATGCTCTACCACTGAGCCACTCGTGCGAAGTGAGGCGGATTGTTTGCCTCACTTTTACTATTATACACTTTTTTTGAAAGTTGTCAACACTTTTTTTCATTTTTTTGAAAATTATTTTCCGTTTACCAAAACTTCGTACAAAAGCCCCATTCTTACGTACATTCCGTTAAGGGATTGTTCAAAATATTTGGCACGGGGGTCGCTGTCCACACTGGTGCAAATTTCATGGCGGCGTGGTAGTGGGTGTAGCACGATAAGGCCTTGGCCAAAATGGTCCATGGCAGCTTTGTCGATTACAATTTCTTCTACTTTAATACCTTCTTTTTCAAAGCGTTCGGTTTGGGTGCGGGTTTGGTAAATAACATCCAAATCCTTGGGCAGGTCGGTAATTTTATCCACTTTTATGTATTTTACGCCACGCTTTTCAATATAGTCAATATAATCCTGCCCCAAAGCCAGTTGCGGGATGGATAGGCCGTAAATGGTAACATTTTCGTAAAGGCTAAGCATTTTGATAAGGGAGTGGATAGTGCGCCCATAAAGCAAATCGCCCAAAATTGCAACAGAAATATTATCAAGCCTGCCTTTGTTTTTGTAGATGGTGTAGGTGTCCAAAAGGGCTTGGGTCGGATGTTCGCCGCTGCCTGCACCGGCATTTAGCACGGGCACATCAGACACAGCAGCTGCTCTTGTGGCAGAATCGATATCAGGGTGACGCATTACAATGGCATCGGCGTAAAAATGCATTACACGAATGGTATCTTCCAACGTTTCGCCTTTGATTGCGCTGGACATTTCCAAGGCATTTTCCGTGGAAATATTTTTGCCGCCAAGGCGCAAAATTGCCGCCTCGAAGGACAAACGTGTGCGTGTTGAAGGCTCGTAAAAAATAGTAGCAACCACCTTGTCTGCGATGGCAGAGCTATAAGCCCTCTCGTTCTCCCTAATGTGGTCGGTTAGTTGAAAAAGCTTGTCCAATTCTTCCTTGCAAAACTGCTCAGAACCCAAAATGTGGCGCATAAAAACATCCCCTTATGGCTTTATTTTTTGTGCACAGGCACAAATTGTCTAATTATACAGCATAGCGCAAACCTTGTCAAGTGTTTTTTGCAAAAAAAGCCAACTTTTTTTGCGAGAGCAAAAACCGCCATTTAAGGCGGTTGAATGTTTGTTTTTTACAGCTCCACAATCTCTTCCCGCTTGGGACCGTTGGAAAGCCATGTTATTGGCACGCCCACCTGCTTTTCCACAAAGCGGACGTAATTTTTGGCATTTTCGGGCAAATCGTCAAATTTGCGTATGCCACGTATATCTTGCTTAAAGCCCGGTAGGGTTTCGTATACGGGCTTGGCACTGTCCAGCAGAGATGGTGCCGGAAAGTCGGTTGTTTGTTTTCCGTTTATCTCATATGCCACACAAACGGGTATTTCGTCCAGATAGGACAGCACATCTATCCCCGTCATCGCAAGCTGGGTAGCAGCTTGGCATTGTGCGCCATAGCGGGTTGCAACTGCATCAAAATAACCAACACGGCGGGGGCGGCCTGTGGTTGCACCAAATTCGCCGGCATCACCGCCACGCATGCGCAACTCCTGCGCTTCGTCCCCGAAAAGTTCTGCTACAAAAGGCCCCGCACCCACGCAGGATGAATATGCCTTGGTAACCGCCAAAATCTCGGTTATGGCATAGGGCGGTATGCCTGCACCAACACTGGCAAAGCCTGCCAAAGTGTGGCTGGATGTTACATAGGGGTAAATGCCCATGCCGGGGTCACGCAACGCACCCAACTGCCCTTCCAGCAGGATTTCTTTGCCATTATGGCGGGCATCCCGCAAAAATGCAGTGGCATCGCCCATGTGCTTTTCCACAAAATCTCTGTATTTCACAATTCTATCGTATATATCCATAAATTTAACGGGCTGGGCTTTATACACATTAACCAGTGTTAAATTTACTTTTTCATATAAGTATTCCAAACGGTTTTTAAGGTGTGCATCATCAAAAATTTCATTTATCTGTATGCACTCTTTGAAATATTTTTCGGCGTAAAAAGGCGCAATGCCTGCTTTTGTGGAGCCAAATTGGCGGTCACCCCTGCGCTCTTCTTCCAGCTCATCCAGCTGGATGTGGTGGGGCAAAACCAGTGGCACACGCCGGTCAATCATCAGCTGGAATTTCAGCTGTGGTGCACCTTCCATCACCTTGGCAATTTCCTTTTCCAAGTACTCCAAATTTAGGGCGCAGCCGTTGCCGATAATATTTACCACATTTTCGTAAAAAACGCCGCTGGGCAGTTGGTGTAGGGCAAATTTGCCGTATTTATTAAGTATGGTATGCCCCGCATTGCTGCCGCCCTGAAAGCGCACAACCACATCTGCTTGCCCCGCCTTAATATCGGTTATTTTGCCCTTGCCCTCGTCGCCCCAATTGGCACCCACGATGGCTGTAACTTTTGGCGCACAGTGTGTGCCGCTACTTCGACTTTCGTTAATACTCATATGGTCAACTCCCAAAAGTTTCGTTTAACACTTTATTGTATCACAGTATTTTCCAGTTTGCAAGCTATTTTTCCACCACATTCAAATCCATTAGGGCGGTTTGTATGGTGTAAAGAAAAACAAGAGTTCGATAGTTCGCTCCAAAGGGAGGCATGACATGCAGGGTTTGATTATAAATCACCACATCAGCCACCTCACGCATCTCCGCCTTTTCACGTTCGCTGGTTTCGCAGATGGCAGCTCTGTGTCTAATCACATCTATCGCTGTAATTTGACCACCTTCCACAGTTACCTCCACGCCAAAAGCTAACAAAACCGCATCAACATGACCTGCAAATGTGCCATCCGGCATCATGGACATGTCAAGCATTACAAGTTCGATGCTGTTAACAACCCTCATATACTGCACAAATCTGACGGAATAGATGCCGCCGGCAATCAGCAGCACAGCTAAAACAACTGCAATGGTTGTTATGATTAGCCGCTCTCTCGTTTTAGATCTCATATCCACTATGCCTTTCTTATCCAAAACTCGGCGGGTTCTCCATTTATGTCCCATGATTTGTGGAAGCCATCCCCCGCCCCTTGAGTTATGCTGTTGGATAGCACCTCCGCACAAATAAAGTCGGCATTCTTAGTGATGATGTCTGTAATTTTGTCGCTGGCTTGGTGGTGGATGGTTATTTTATCCAGCACTTCAAAATCCGCTTCTTTACGCATGGTTTGGATTTTGGAGATTACCTCACGGACGAAGCCTTCTTCGATAAGTTCTGGGGTTAGTTCTGTGTTTAGGACGACCAAAAAACCGTCTGCCATGTGGCTTGCGTGGTTTTCTGTTTGGATTTCTTCTACCAGTACGTCGGCTAGGGTTAGGTGGATTTGGTTGCCGTCGATTGTTAGGGCTATGCCGTCAGTTTGCAGGTCTGCCCAAAGGGTGTTACCGTCACCGTCAGCTAAAGCCGTGCCGATTTTTGGCAGGATTTTGCCATGTTTTGGCCCGAGGATTTTTAGGTTGGGTTTTATTTTGCGTCCTACCATGTGACCAGCGTCCGCCAGCACTTCCACGGTTTTTATGTTTAATTCCTCGCCGATTATGGTTAGGTAGGCGGGGGTTAGGCAAGCGCCGCCTTTGGGCTGCACAAACATTTTGGCGAGAGGTTGGCGGTTTTTGATGTTTGCGGTGTTTCTGGCGGCTCTGCCAGCACTTACTATGCTTAGGACGGCACCCATATTTTCTTCCAATTGTGGCAGAATTAGGTTTTCGTCGTAGGTTGGGAAGTCGCATAAATGTACGCTTTTTGCGGTGGTGTCACCCAAATTACTGACAAGATTTTGGTAAATTTCTTCCGCCATGAAGGGGATGTATGGGGCGCATAGTTTGGATAGGGTGGTTAGGGCGGTGTACAAGGTCATGTATGCGTTGATTTTATCGGCTTCCATGCCTGATGCCCAGAAACGCTCACGGCTGCGGCGTACGTACCAGTTGGACAAATCATCTACAAAGCGGGCAATTTCTCTGGAAGTTTCTGTAAGTTTGTAGTCTGCAAGACCTTCGTCTACACGTTTGATTAGGCTGTTTAGGCGGGAGATTAGCCACTTGTCCAACTCTGGTAGGTCTGCGTAATTTAGTTTATGTTTGCTTGCGTCAAAACCGTCTATGTTGGCGTAAAGCACGTAAAATGCGTAAGTGTTCCACAATGTGCCTAGGAATTTACGCTTCACCTCGTCAAGGGCGTTTTTGTCAAAACGGTTGGGTAGCCACGGGGCAGATGCGGAGAAGAAATACCAGCGAACGGTGTCCGCACCAACTTCTTCCACAACGTCCCAGCTTACGACATTTCCCTTGGATTTGCTCATTTTAACGCCTTTTTCGTCCAGTCCGTGTCCTAGAACAATTACATTTTTGTAGGGGGACTTTTCAAATAGTATGGTAGAGATTGCCATTAGAGTGTAAAACCAGCCACGGGTTTGGTCTACGGCTTCGCTGATGAAGTCGGCTGGGAAATTTTGCTCGAAAACTTCCTTGTTGGCAAAGGGGTAGTGGTGCTGGGCAAAGGGCATAGAACCGCTGTCAAACCAAGCGTCTATTACCTCTGGCACACGATGCGCCCGCCCATTACATTTTGGGCAATTTATGGTAATCCTATCGATTTGTGGTTTGTGTAAGTCAAGGCCGCTTAGGTCTTGCCCTGCTTTTTCTGACAGCTCCGCCACGCTTCCGATGGCTTCAAAATGTCCACATTCGCAATGCCAAATCGGCAGGGGCGTACCCCAATAACGTTCCCGGGACAGCGACCAGTCTATTACATTGTCGAGGAAGTTGCCGAAGCGTCCGTGTTTTACGTTGTCTGGCATCCAGTTGACGGTTTCGTTGTTTGCCAGAAGTTGCTCCCGCATTTTGCTCATCTCGATAAACCACGCAGAGCGGGCGTAGTATAGCAGGGGGGTGTCGCAACGCCAGCAATGGGGGTAATTGTGCTGGGTGTCCAAGGTTTTGTAAATTAAGTCACGGTCTGCCATGTATTTTAGGATTTTTGGGTCGGCTTTTTTGGCGAAAATGCCTGCCCATGGGGTTTCCTCGGTCATTTCGCCTTGTTCGTTTACAAGTTGGACGAAGGGCAAGCCGTATTTGCGTGCCACACGGTTGTCATCGTCGCCAAAGGCGGGGGCTTGGTGAACAACGCCTGTGCCTTCGGTTAGGAGTACGTAGGGGTCGCAGACGATGTAGTGGGCTGGTACGTCAAATTTTACAAAATCAAATAAGGGCTGGTATGCCAAGTGTTCTAAGGCTGAACCTTTCATGGTTTCGATAATTTCGTGGTCTTCGCCCAGCACATTTTCTACCAGTGATTTGGCAAGAATGTAGGTTTTGCCATTTTGTGATGCACGGACATAATCTTCCTCGGCATTTACGCACAAAGCCACATTTGATGGTAATGTCCATGGGGTGGTTGTCCATGCCAAAATGTATTCATTTTCACGGTCAAGTACCTTAAACTGGGCGATTACGGACTTTTCTTTGATGTCCTTGTAACCCTGCGCCACCTCGTGACTGGACAAGGAAGTGCCACAACGGGAGCAGTAAGGCAAAACCTTATGCCCTTTGTACAGCAAACCCTTGTCCCAAATGGTTTTTAATGCCCACCAGACGCTTTCGATGTATTTGTTGTCGTAGGTGACATAGGGGTTGTCCATGTCCAACCAAAAGCCCACACGGGCGGACATTTTTTCCCACACATCCTTGTATTTCCAAACAGATTCTTTGCATTGCTGTATAAACGGCTCCACGCCATATTCTTCAATCTGCTTTTTACCGGAAATTTTTAATGCTTTTTCAATTTCCAGCTCTACTGGCAGGCCGTGGGTATCCCAACCCGCTTTGCGCAACACCTTGTAACCCTTCATGGTTTTATATCGTGGTATAATATCTTTTACAGCACGGGTAATAACGTGGCCGATATGGGGCAGGCCGTTGGCCGTGGGCGGCCCTTCAAAAAAAGTAAAACTCTCCGCCCCTTCACGGTTTTCGATACTTTTTTCAAATATTTTATTATCCTGCCAAAATTTAAGCACGTCCAGCTCCCGCTGGGCAAAATTTAAGTCTGCATTAACCTTTTTGTGCATAGGTATTCCTCCGATGTTTGTCGATGCACCAATTATACCAAAAATAGGATAGGCTTGCAAGGGGCAAAACAAAAAGTGCAGCAACCCGCAGGTGCCGCACTTTATGGGTGAGATGGCTGTGAATTGCAATTATCTTATTCTAAATTCTCTAATACTGGATCCATTGCCACGAATGTCGAAAGTCAGCGTATATCCATACAGGTCATGGCATTCACCGAATGTGTAGTTTCCAGATTGGTTTGCATTGTTTGCATTCAAGTTTATGGCATACTCAGCAACAACAATCGTGCCATCAGAATACACTCTATTAACACTAAAAGACAAAATCCATACCGATGCGTTGTTTCCTGCGTTTTTGGGCAATATGCTGATAAACATTGCATTGCTAAATCCCACAAAAGTCACAAGGCAGTCAAATTCGCAATCACGGATGTCTTTTTCGCAGTTATAGCAGTGATATACCAAAGTTTGGCATCCCGGTGTGGTGCATACCATTACCCAAACTTTGTTGCCATCTTGCCATCTTGTGATGGGTGTCCAAACACCGTTGTTGTATTGGCCGTATTCACGCCTTACAAGCTCGCAACTGCGTTGTCCGATGTGCCACACTTCTTTTGTGTCACCGCAATCAAGGCAGGTGTACAAGAAGTAGCCATTATGCCAGCAAGAATTTTTTGCTCTAAACACGCCTTCGTCCCAATCACAATCAGCAAAAGCACAATGTGGCAAGATTTTCGATTGTTGGCAACCCGGTGTAGCGCAAGACATTATCCAAACAAACCTGCCGGTTTGGGGGTTGGGGATGGGCGTCCACACACCACCACCTTGATATTGACCATATATGCGCCTTGTAAATTCTTCACAACCACGCATGTGGCGATAGGATTCGGTTTTTGTTTCTTCACAAACCAAGCATGTAAACAACATATATCCGTTATGCCAGCAGTTGTTTATAGCTCTGAAAACACCTTCATCCCAAACGCAACATTCTGTGGCAACCTTTGGCTCGCCTGTATTTGCCATAACAGGGAAGGCAACTGCAAAAACCATCAAAAGCGCAAATAAAGGTACAAAAAGTTTTTTTCTCATTTTTCAAGACCTCCAAAAATTATTTCCTCGATTTTCGGAGCGAGGTTCTCCGCTTGCCTCGTTGATTACGCTCAACGTGGTTAAACGCTTGGCCGGTCGTGTCCAAGTGGTATGTACATCCAACAACTTCAAAAGCCGTTGGCTATGGTGTTTACCCATCTCACCCACTATCAGTATAGCACAACTTTGCCACATTGTGTCGATTTTTTTGTCATTTTTTGTCATATCTTTTATTACATTTTTATGACATTGATATTGCAATAATGTATCAAAACAAAATCCTTGCAAGCCTGCCTGTCATGTGGTAAAATGGTGGATACGGTGTTTTTTAGAGGAGGTGGAAATTATCATAGATACAAAACTTTTGCCCCGGCGTATTTTAGCATATATTGCAGGGCTTTTAATACTGGCTTTTGGTGTAGCTTTTTCCATAAATTCGGAACTTGGGGTATCCCCTGTCAGTTCGGTGCCTTATGTGGTGCATCACATCTTACCCTTCGATATTACGGTGGGCACAGCAACCAATGCCGTATTTATCATTTTTATACTATTACAAATCGCCATTTTGCGCAAACAATACAAATGGTTTAATTTAACACAAATTTTATTTGCCACAATATTCGGCTTTTTTGCGGATTTTACCCTGTGGGTAATGGGCGGGCTGCAATTTCCCACATACGCCGGGCGTTTGGGTATGCTTGCAATTTCTGTGGTGCTTATTGCCATTGGTATTGTGTTTATTATGGCTGGGCGGCTTGCCCCGCTGCCACCCGAAGGCTTTGCCGCATCCATCGAAACCCGCTGGCCAAAAATTAAATTTCATGTGGCTAAAATGGTGATGGATTCCGCATTGGTTGTTATTTCCCTGTCTTTATCCCTTATTTTTGCAGGGGAAGTGATGGGCGTGCGGGAAGGTACTGTAATTTCTGCCATTGTAATTGGTAAAATTATCCCATACATAAAAAAAGCCCTGCGCCCCATACTTGTAAAGTTGGAGCCGATGGAGTGATGTGATGAAATCAAAACTTACTAAAAATGCGCTTATAATGGCTTTGCCTTTGGTTGTGCTGGCAACGCCGTTTTTGATAGTCATGGGTGAAGCTTGGTTTTTACTTGCCGTACCCATTGCCATAAGCATACTTTTAAGTTTAACATTAGCTAAAAAATTGGATACAAAAGATGCGGTTGCCTACCCCATTGTAAATTATGCCTTTTTGCTGTTGTTGTTCTGGTTTTTGTGGGCATATCCCAGTGTAGGGCTGGGAATGATATTTACTTTGCCCTTTATTTACCTAATAAACGCCGCTTTGGGGCATTTATACTTCCGCATTGTTAAAAACAGGAAAAAGTGGCATATGGTTTTGGTTTTGCTTGCCACCCTTTTAATAACATCGTATATGTATAGCGAGCATTACGGGCAAAACCGCAACACGCCCGTGCTGTTTAGAATGTTTAGGGGCGATTTTGGGCACACCGGCTGGGTAAGGGAAAACCGAATGACAGATGATGTACAAACAACTGCCAACCGTGCAATTAGATATCGAATGGAGCGCATTGTGCGCACCACGCCCCTGAGAAGCCGCACAGAGTTTTGGCTTTTGGCAGAAAATATGGAAACAGGAGAAAATCACAGAATTAGATTGGATGAAGCCTTTAGGGAGCCCATTTCCCGATTTGGGTCTTGGTCATCCCCACAGCGATGGAGTGTGATGCAACCCATTGACGAAACAGGACAACTATTTCAATTAACAACCACATCAGATTTTGCAACCCTAAGACGCTGGCGGTTGGAAATTAACCTGCACACAGGCACAGCCCGCCTAACAGATGCAATACATGCGCCAATGATTAGCAGAACATATGATAATAGATTTGTATACGGCCTTTATTTATCCAACTTTTTTAACGACAAAAACCCGTCCATAAGGCTTGTGGTGAGGGATTTGGCAACAAGTGCAGTTGCTGATATACCAATCCAAATTGATGCCGCCGAGGTGCTTGTGGATAATTTTGATTGGGATTGGGGAAGTGGTTCATTTGGGCGAATTGTTAGCTTGGTGCCCGCAAGTGAGTTTGGGGTATATGATATGTTATTACACCAAGGTTTTTTGCATGCCGAGCGGCGGTTTAGTTTGGATATGAACACAAAAACCCTAACCCCGCTGAATTAGGACAGCCACCAAACCCGCTCCCCACCAATTTCAAAGCCCAATTTGCGGGCAAGGTGCATGGAAACCGGGTTATGTGTACTAATTTGCCCAAAGGGCACAAGTCCACGCCCCAGCTGAAAATTGGTGATATTGGTGTAAAGTGCTGCGCCATATCCCTTGCCTTGACGGTTATCAAAAACCCGCAACATGCCCATGCTACCCTCGGCATGGATGCCTATAAATCCTATCATTTCGCCATTTTCATAGCCGCCGAATAATTCACCATCGGCAATTCGCCCTGCCAAATATTCTTCGCCCAAATCCATGTCATAATTAGCTTGTACCATGGTCAAATCGCCCATGGTTAGCGGCTTAAAGTCCATAAAATCAGGTGTTTTTAGGGGGCTTCCAAAATACGCCCCTTGAAAATTTTCCAAAATTTCGCTGGGTTTAATTTTTGCCTCAAAATCTGCCAACATAAAATCTTGGTGGCACACAAAAAGCCCATTGCCGGGGAGGCTACGAAGCAAAACCTCCCCAACCTCATGGGTTGTGACAGACATCATATAGGCGCCACTCTTTGTTTCGTGAAGCAACACACCATTATCTTTATCGGCATACAAAACCGCAGCAGTACCCCGCTTGATGGGCGAAATCATGTCCATATGTTTTATTTGGTCTTGGCAAAGATATTCCATGGCAATGCTGCACATATTCGCTGGCACCTAAGTAATCCCCCCCTATTTGTGAACTTAAAAACCACGGATATAAACATTTCCGTTTGAGAAATATGCCTCATAGCCCATATACCTGAATAATGAAATCGGGAGATACGAATTGATGTGCATCCCACCAATCATATCAAATATGCTGAAGGGGTCGTCTTTGCCTATAACATTTACATCAAATTCCGCAAGATAACCTACCAAAGAAAACTCCGCAAGGCGTTCACCATCACGAAATATTGTATTTTGGCCACCTGCACCAATAACTTCCCACCCCAAGATTTCAACTATATCCCACAAGAACAGTATATGCGTTGGATATCCTTCACCCTTTGCAGTAAATAATGCAGAAGAAAGTGCTGCATCATCAACAAAAACCATACCATCACTAAAGTTGGGCAAAGAAAAAATGTTTTCAAGCGTGTCTGCATCCATTGTGCTGTCGTGGATGGGGATGATTGGGATAAGTATAAAACTGTTCACCACATACTCTCTTGCTTGCTCTATCATTTCCAGGTATTCCAGCGCATGGGCATTTTGGGTGCCTCTAAAACTCCAAGGGGAGTCTTGCGGAAAGCTAACGATATATACATACTCATCTCGCTCTGCCAAAATCAATCCTATCGGACCATCATGCTCCACATGTACTTTAGCGATCGAAAAGAGAAGGCCTTCACTTTCGCCAAATTCTTCTCTGGTAGCTACGTGATAAGCACGCCAGCCCCTTGCAATTTCATTTTCAAATGAAGTCAAAAAATAATTACCTCGCCATAAACCGGGAAGCTCAAAGGAAAATCCCCAATCGTCAAACCGCAAGAGAAAAGGCGCATTGTTTTCTATCACATATTCTTGTGGATTTTCCGCATCTTGTGTGTCACAAGCTGTAAAAGTGAACAACACAACTAATGCTGAAAGTAGAGTGAGTAAGTATTTTTTCATAAAATTCTCCCGATGCTTTGTTTGGTATTGCCTGCGAATATTTTAGGGTAATGTCACACAAATTCGCTGATACCAAAACCATCATCTGTAGTATCAACTAATCGGCGCACCTTTTCTTCGCCCTTAATAATACGCAAGCAGCCAGCCGCCAGTGCTTCCAATTCATACTCACCGGGCATAATTTCCACAGGGGCAATAAAGCTTACCCTGTCGGCAATTTCCTTGGCAAAACCCTTCGCCTTGGCAAGCCCGCCTGTTATTATTATCGCATCCACCTTGCCGCTGACAACTGTAGCAAGCGAGCCTATGGATTTAGCAATATTATAAGCCATAGCGGCCATTAGCAGGGCAGATTTTTCATCACCGGCCGCTGCATCATCCTCCACCTTGCGAAAATCCGTGTGGCCAAGATGTGCCATCAAGCCCCCTGCCCCACGCATTTTCTTCTTCAAATCCTTTTTGGGCAAACCAGAATCGTAAAAAACATTCACAAAGTCCATCAGTGGCGCACCGCCCGCTCGTTCCGGGGAAAATGGTCCGTTGTCATCCCCAACAGAATCTTGCAAAATGCCTTTTTCGTAGACAGACAGGGAAATGCCGCCGCCAAGATGGGCTATGATAACATTCATATCCTCAAACTTTTTGCCTTGTTTGCCTGCCAAAATTATGGATTGGGCACGGGAGTTTAGCACATGAGACAAGGACTTGCGCCTAATTTCGGGATAGCCTGTGATTGCAGCAATTTCCGGCAGCCTGCCTGCTGCCACGCTGTCGTAAATATAGGCACCGCAACCGGCCTCGCCGGCAACTAAATCCGCCATCAGCGAACCAAGGTTGGATGCGTGGCTGCCGCCCTTTTCCGCAGAAATCCAGCCTTTCATCACATCATTAAACACATAACCGCCAGTTTCTAAAACAGGCATAAGCCCTCCACGGCCAACCACGCCATCAAGGTCTGTTACCTTAACGCCATGCTCCTCCAACGCATTTAGCACATGGCTCAAGCGAAAATCTTTTTGGCTGGGCAGGTCGGGGAATTTTGCCAGCTCTTCCCTATCATGTTCTACATTTATCATAAACACAGGCTCATATTCCCGAAACAGTCCAATTTTTGTGGATGTGGAGCCCGGGTTAATTGCCAAAATCAGTTTTGCCATATTTTTTTAACCTCCAAAAAATAAATTGACCGCCACCGCATTTACATGGGCGGCGGTCGAACTTCTATACCAGCTCAAAACCCCTGTCAAAAGCTTTTTGGTTCATTTCCACAAACTGGGGTTTTACAAGGCTGGCGATTATTGCTTTCCAGTCAATATCACCAAGGTTCATCAGCTTGGCAATTGCACCTACAAGCAGTACATTTTGGCCACGGGGGTTACCGATAGCTGCCGCTTCTTTTGTAGCATCCATCACCTTAGTTTCCACGCCTTTTGTTAGCCTGTCAAGCACATCGGCGGGATATTCTGCCGCACCTGCCAAAACCCCCGTGGGGGCAATGGTTTGGCTGTTTACCAAAGCCACACCATCAGGCTTTAAGTAGCTTATCCAGCGCAGTGCCTCTAATTGCTCAAAGGCAATAAGCACATCGGCTCCACCTTTTTCAATAACAGGGGAATGTACCTCGTCCCCATAACGCACATGGGTGCTAACGGAGCCGCCACGCTGGCTCATGCCATGTATTTCGCTCATCTTAACATCGTATCCGGCGGCCAAAAGGCCATTTGAAAGGATTTTGCCGGCCAAAATTGTGCCCTGGCCGCCAACCCCCACTAGTAATATGGATTTTGACATAAATTTAATTACCTCCTAATTCCTTTCACAGTTCTTTAAGTATTTCTGGATAGTTGTTGGGCTAAATGTTCCTTCATCATCTTCTTCCGGCCACTGGCAATCATGGATTTTGCGATAAATTGGTAGCCTTCAAAACCGCCATGCTCCAAGCTTAATTTAGTTTTGCCATCTACTTCTGTAAGTGTCCATTTTACAATGGTTTTAAGCTTTGGCTTTATTGCGGTGCATTGGTAGGTCAAAAAATCAGCTTCATTAAAATCCAAAACTGTGTTGTTAAAAGTTCCGCAGAAAAAGATGCTTGGTTTGATATTAAAGTCAAAACGCTGCCTTTTTTCCAAAACAAAGCCTTTGGAAGGCATACACCACTTGCTTAAAAGATCGTAATTCACCAAATGCTCCCATACGGCTTCCTTGGGTGCGGGATAGGTAACTTCCAGCCGTATAGTTGCCATATATCAATTTCTCCTATTTCTTAACAATCGCATTCACCGGGCAAACTTGGGCGCAAACTGTGCAACCCACGCAACTTTGGTCAATTTTTGCCACTTTGCCATCCATGGACACGGATGGGCAGCCCACTTTGATACAGGCCTTGCAACCCACACATTTATCATTAACTTCAAATTTATCTTTGAAAAGGTTTTCACCAAACTCCTTGTATTCAGGCTCGCCCATGGGTTTTAACACACAAGGCCAGCGGGTGATGATGATGGAAGCTTCATCCCTTGCATATGCCGCATCCATAACGTCACGCACGGCTTTAAGGTCATTAGGGTTTACCACATCCACATGTTTTGCACCAAGGGCTTTGCACACGGTGGCAATGTCCATTTCGTGGGCAGGGTCGCCGTAAGCACTGCGGCCTGTGCCGGGATGCTCCTGCTGCCCCGTCATCCCCGTGATGCGGTTATCCAAAATAACACAAATAACTTTGGAGCGGTTGTAAAGCACCTCAATAAGGCTGTTTATGCCTGTGTGGAAGAATGTAGAATCTCCCATAACACCTACAACACGGGTATCCTTACCGGCTTGCTCCAAGGCAATTTGGGTGCCATGGGCGGCGGAAAAGGCCGAGCCCATGCAGATAACATAATCAATGGCATTAAAGGGTGGCGCAAAACCAAGGGTGTAGCAACCAATGTCACCTGCCACAATGGTATCCTTACGCTTGGCAATTTCTGTAAAAAAGCCACGATGGGGACAGCCGGAACATAAAACAGGCGGGCGTGGCGGCACATCATCAGTGTTTAGGCTGACAGTGGGCATGCCCTCGCCAAAAATGGCTTTACGAAGCACATCGGGTGTTTTTTCCCCATAAGGCGGGTCAACAGAAAGGCACTCGTAACCCTTCTTCATAACCCAGTCTTGTATATAGGGGTCGTTTTCTTCAATTATGTAGACCTTTTCATGGTCTAATTTATAAAATTCATCCAGCAGGCTGTCCGGCAGTGGATGGGTAAAGCCCAGTTTAAGATAACTTGCATCATCCCCAAAAACTTCCTTTGCAAAATTGTAGCACATACCGGAGGTGATAACGCCAACTTTACCGCCCTTTTCGATATAGTTAAGGGGTGTTTTTTCGGAAAATTCTTTTAGTTTAGCCATCCTCTCTTCTACCTTAACACGCAAGGCAACGGCAAAAGCGGGGATTGGTAGGTATTTACGCACATTTTTTTCATAAACCCTATGGGGCACTTCAACACGCGGGCTAAGGGTTACTGCAGATTTGGAGTGTGCCACACGGGTTGTAATACGTATCATTACAGGTACATCAAAATCTTCAGATAAGTCAAATGCCGCCTTCATCATGTCGAGGCATTCCTGGCTGTTTGCAGGCTCCAAAAGCGGCACCTTACTGGACTGGGCGTAATACCTGTTGTCCTGCTCGTTTTGGGAGCTGTGCATGCCGGGCTCGTCCGCCGTTACCAGCACCAAGCCTGCATTTGTGCCTGTGTAGGCAAATGTAAACAGGGGGTCTGCCGCCACATTAACGCCCACATGCTTCATGGCGCAAACCGAGCGGCTACCGCCAACAGCTGCACCGCAAGCTGCCTCCAAGCTAACCTTTTCGTTGGGGGCCCATTCGGCGTAAATTTCTTTGTAATTAAGCAGGTTTACCAAAATTTCTGTACTGGGCGTGCCGGGATATGCGGATGCAAATTTTGCACCAGCCTCCCACGCCCCTCTTGCAAGGGCTTCGTTGCCCGTCATTAAAACCTTTTCCATTAATTAACCTCCTCAAATTTTGTGTGTTAATATATAATTTAATTGTTCTTTAAGTTGCGGGATGCTTTCGGTTACAGTTGTCCGCATCTGCTCCCATCTCCACATCACTATCAGGCGTGGCGGTACCTTTGGCAATTGTTACAAAGTTGTCAAACTAAGATTATTGTTATTTTGATTATACCAAAGCCCACCCTTTTATGCAAGCCTGTTTTTGATGCTTGGCAACGTGCATAAAGACTTCGCACAATTTCTTTTTGTGCACAGCACTCACCATTTTGCCAAAGTGCAGGCAAAGTGGTTGCCGCCTACCACACCAAAGAAATTGGTTAGGCTAAATTATGCACCGTTGCCACTTGACAAGCCGCCATTTTTTGGTTATACTGGTTGGATACAACAAAAAAATCAAAAGTTTTAGGAGATGTTACCAATGGGATTTTTTAACATTTATGGTGAAGATGCGGTGCAGTTAGGCGGCGCACAAACCCAGCAACCCGCAGGCGAAGGCGGCGGCGAAGAGGCGGCAGGCGGTTTTTTTGGCGGCAGTGCCATGATGTTGGTTGTTTGGGGCGTTGTTATTGTGGGTATGTGGTTTTTGCTTATCCGACCCCAGCGCAAGCGGGAAAAAGAAGTGCGTGAGATGCAGTCCGGCCTTAAAGTTGGGGACAGCATTGTTACCACCAGCGGCTTTTTTGGCAAAATTGTAGGTAGCGGCACAGATGCCTTTTTAATTGAGTTTGGCGAAAATAAAAGCTTGCGTGTTTGGGTGCGCAAGGGTGATATTGCGGGCATAAAATCCCCGACAACCACCGCATCCAAGGACGATGCGCCTGCCATTGAGGATAAAAAGAAGGACAAGGACGATAAGTAAGATTTTATTGTATGAGTGTACATGAGCGAACATAAAGGCAATTCATTTGTGCGGCAGGCGGCAATTTTGGCGGCAACGGGCATTTTTGCCCGCCTTTTGGGCTTTTTATACCGCCTGCCCCTAACCCATTTAATAGGCGACGAAGGCAACGCTGTTTACAGCGTTGGTTTTGTTGTTTACACATTTTTGCTGGTGCTATCATCTGCCGGTTTGCCTGCCGCCATTGCCAAATTAGTGGCAGAACGTGCAGCCATAGGGCATCACGATGCGGCGCACCGTGTTTTTCGTGTGGCTTTGGGGCTGGCGGCGGTTGTCGGGGTATTGGTTTCTGTGGCCGTCTTTTTATTGTCCGGGCAAATTGTTGCCTTCCTTAACATGCCTGAAGCCCAGCTTGCCTTGCAAATGCTTACGCCAACCATATTTATCGTTGCTGTAATGTCGGTTTTGCGTGGTTATTTTCAGGGCATGGCCACCACCGTACCCACAGCCCTTTCCCAGTTAGTGGAGCAGATTTTTAACGCTGTTTTCTCCATCATCCTTGCCCATAGCCTTTGGAATTTTGCATTAGAGCAGGGTTATGCGGAAGTAAACTTTGGTGCGGCAGGCGGCACATTGGGCAGCACAGTAGGCGCAGTTGCAGGCTTTATGGTAATTGCAGGCATATACTTTTTTGCAAGTAAGGGCATTTTGCAAAAAGTGCGCAATGCCACAGCCGCCAGAAAACATCAAGGTAAATTTAGTACAGAAAAAACGGGGCGGCTTGTGCGCACCATCCTGCGAACGTCTTTTGTGATGATTGCGGGAACAGCAGTGTTTTCCATTGCCGCCATAATTGATGTTTGGATGATACCCGGCCGCCTGCTTGCTGCAGGATTTGATGAGCAAACCACAAGAGAGTTGTACGGGCAGGTTGCGGGTAAATTTAACACCCTTACCAATGTGCCTGCCGCCATATCCTCCTCCATTGCCATTGCGGCTGTGCCTGCCATTGCCGCCGCCCGCAAGCTGGGCAAAAGGCAGGATGTGCAGGATAAGCTAAACACAGCCCTGCGGGTGGGCATGTTGCTTACAATACCCATTGCTTTTGGGCTTGCCGCCCTTGGCCCGCAGATTATTGCCCTGCTTTTCCCTGCCCATCCTGATGGCGGTACCCTGTTTTACGCAGGTTTTTTGTCGGTAATATTTTTGGCGGCATCCCAAATTTCCACGGGGGCTTTGCAGGCCCTTAACCGTGGGCGCGTGCCTGTGTTTTCCGCTATTTGCGGGGCTTTGGTAAAGGTTTTGGCGGGGTTTGTTCTTATTTCAATACCAAGTATTAATATTTATGGGGCGGTTATTGGTACAACGCTGTGCTTTTTAGTGTCCGCATTTATCAATTGTGCATTTTTATTTAAGCACACCGCCACAAAGCCCGATATTGTAGGGATGTTGATAAAACCCAGCCTTGCCAGCCTTGCCATGGGTTTGGGGGCTTTTGGGTTTTACCATTTATTGTATGTTGCCTTGGGCAACCTTCCTTTTGCCACAATTGCCGCTATTTTCATCGGCATGGGGTTATATGTGGCATTTATGTTGATGATACGGGGGTTAAATGAGCATGATATTATGTTTTTGCCCGGCGGCAAGCGTTTATCCGCCAAATTAAAAAGCAAGGGTCTGATTTAGAATGGAAAAAATTCGCAATAAATTTGGTTGGGGGAGTGGGCAGGGGCTTTCGGCATTTTTATGATAATTGCTGGCTTGCGGTTTAAGACGCCCATGCCAATACAGCCCATAAAGGCGGTTGGTGGTGCGGGGTGCAGGGCTGCTTATGGGACTTTTTTGACTGGCAGCAGGAGCAACCGGCATTTTGCTAACCTGCTGGCCTTTGGTTTTGTCGTGTCCGCCATTACCAAGCCTAATTTTGGCGGCGTGCCAATGTGTACAGGTTCGTGCGGCTTAGGGGCATACCCGTTTAGTATAATACCCACGCCTGTGCTTGGTGTAGTCCTATTTTTTGTGGGATTGGGGCTGACACAGGCCGCCCGTGATGCGGGCATTGGTTTTTGGCAGGGCTTACCGTACAGCAACTTTTGAAGCGGGATTGGTTGCACCCATAATGCGATTAGGAGTTGATTGAATGTCGCAAATTAGTGTACAAAATTTAACATTTGCCTACGAAGGCAGTTATGATAATATTTTTGAAGATGCCACATTTAAGTTGGACACGGCATGGAAGCTGGGTTTTGTTGGCAGAAACGGGCGTGGCAAAACCACGTTTTTGAATTTATTGCGTGGGAAATATGAATATAGCGGCCAAATTACCGCAAGTGTAAAGTTTGACTACTTTCCATACCATGTGGTGGACAAAACTGCGCCCACACAGGCAGTGGTGGATGAAATTTGTGTGGATTACCAAGGTTGGGAGTTGGCGAGGGAATTGTCCCTGCTGGATGTGGAGGAGGGGGTGCTTGCCCGCCCTTTTAACACCTTATCCAATGGCGAGCAAACTAAGGTGATGCTGGCAGCATTATTCCTTAACCAAAACAACTTTTTGTTGATAGATGAGCCTACAAACCATCTGGATTACCATGGGCGCAAAGCTGTAAGCGAATATCTAAACAGCAAGCAAGGTTTTATCGTGGTTTCCCATGACCGTGCATTTTTGGACGGTTGCGTAACCCACATTCTATCCATCAATCGGGCGGATATACAGGTGGTGCGTGGCAATTTCTCATCTTGGTGGGATAACAAGAAACAACAGGATGGTTTTGAGATGGCGGAAAATCAGCGGCTAAAAAGAGAAATTGGGCGGCTGGAAGCCACCGCAGGACAAAAGCGCAAGTGGGCTGACGATTTGGATGCAACAAAAGCGGGTCAAGGCAATGCACGCCACGTTGTTGGCGAAAAGGTGCGCAAGCTAAATAAGCGTGTGAAGAATTTGGAGAAACGGCAGGATAGAGCCATCGAAGAAAAATCCGGCTTGTTGAAAAATGTTGAGCAGGCAGATGATTTGAAAATTTTTCCCCTTAAATATCGTGCCGAACAATTGGTAGCTTTGCGGGATATTTCCATATCCTATGGCGGCAACGTGGTTTGCAAAAATGTCAGCTTTGCTGTGGAGCGTGGCGACCGCATAAGTTTACGGGGCAGAAACGGCTCGGGTAAATCCAGCATTATCAAGCTTATTTGTGGTGAAGATGTGCCCTTTACAGGGGAATTTCGCAGGGGCAGCAGGTTGGAGATTTCTTATGTATCCCAGGACACCAGCCACCTTGCGGGCGGTTTGACAGACTTTGCTAAAACCCACGAACTGGATGAAAGCCTATTCAAAGCCATTTTGCGCCAACTGGATTTTTCCCGCATACAATTTGATAAGGACATGGCAGATTTTAGCGGCGGGCAGAAAAAGAAGGTGCTGTTGGCGAAAAGCCTGTGCAAACCCGCCCATCTATTAATTTGGGACGAGCCGCTAAATTTCGTTGATGTACTGTCCCGCATACAGATTGAGGATTTGTTGCTGAAATACCAACCCACAATACTGTTTGTGGAGCATGATAAGGTGTTTAGTGACAAAGTTGCAACAAAAACCGTGGATTTATAGGGGGTGCCCATGGAATATGCTGTAATTGTAGTTGGCGGCGGGGCGGCGGGTATGATGGCAACCGCCGCCGCCGGCAAGGGTGCGCTGTTATTGGAGAAAAATGATAGTTTGGGCGTAAAGGTTGGCATTACAGGTAATGGGCGTTGCAATGTTACCAATAATTGTGATGTGGAGCAGTTAATTGAAAAGGTTTTGCGCAACCCCTATTTTTTGTACAGCGCATTTTACGCCCTGCCGCCCAGCGACCTGATTAGCCTGCTTAACGGGCTTGGCGTGCCAACTAAGGTGGAGGGGAATGGGCGGGTTTTTCCTGTTTCTGACAGGTCTGCTGATGTGATTGATGCGCTGACCCGACACATTGAACAGTGTGGCGGCAAAATACGCACAAATGCACAGGTTGCAGGCATTACCAAGGGTGATGACGGGATTTTTTGTGTGCAACTGTCGGACGGCGAGGTTTTGCGGGCAAAAAGCTGTATTTTGGCAACAGGCGGGCTTAGCTTGCCCGGCACAGGCTCCACGGGGGATGGGTTTGAGTTTGCAGGGCAATTTGGGCATAAGGTGACAAAAACCAGTCCCGCCATTGTGCCCCTTACCTGCGCCGAGCCGTGGGTTGGGGAATTAATGGGCATTTCCCTTTCCAATGTGCATTTAATGGCGGAAGCGGGCAAGCGCAAGGTTTTTGAAGGTGTTGGGGATGTGATGTTTGCCCACTATGGCATTTCGGGTCCCTTGGTGCTTACGGCAAGCGGGTTTAGCCCAAGCAAAATACGCATTAACCTGCTGCCGCAGCTTGATGATATTAGCCTTTTGGATGAATTTGGCAAAAACCTTAATCGTGATATTAAAAACGCCTTGGAAGGGCTGTTACCCAAGGCGATAATCCCCGTGATTTTGGGGATTGCGGGGGTTGATGCCCATAAAAAGGTAAACAGCATTACCAAAGAGGAGCGAAGCCGATTGGTCGCCCAAATTACAGGGCTAACGCTTACTGTTACGGGCAACCGTGGTTATAAAGAAGCGGTAATAACTGCCGGCGGCGTGGATGTGGCAGAAATTGACCCTTCTACCATGGAATCCAAGCTTGTTGCGGGGTTGTATTTTGCCGGGGAGATGATTGATGTGCATGCCGTTACAGGGGGATATAACCTGCATATTGCATTTTCCACAGGGTATTTGGCGGGCTTGTCCGCAAAATGATGGGGCGATGTTTGGTTACATTACAATGGCGTGGTTTTCCGCAATAAATTCGTCCGCTATTTGATTGCCTTGCATATCAAAAACCCTTCTGTATAGGTGGTTGTGGCGTGTTTGCCGGCCCCAGTCCTGTTGGTGGTAGGCGGCATGTTTTTCATAAATTTCGTAGTTATGCTCCTGTGGTTTGGCAGACTTCCATATGCCCTTTAACTGGTCATCCCCGATTTCCAGCACCAACTGAAAGGTTTGGTTGGTGTTGTTTTTTATTGCCAAATCCTTGTAATTATAAAAGCAGGTGGCATCCGAGCCAAAAAACTTGGCAGGGGTGGTATCATAGCCATGCCTGTGCCGCTCTGCCACGGTTAGGGGGGTATGCAGGGCCATCCAATACATAAAGCCCGAAAGATGGCACAAGCCGCCACCCAAGCCCTGGGAAAATGCACCGTTAAGCAAAATAGCACCATCCAAATAACCCTTGCGGGTGGTGGGTTTGCCGATAAGTTTCCAAAAGGACAAGGTTTCGCCGGGGTGGATTATTGTGTTGTTAATTTTTGCCAGTGCCAAACGCAGGTTGACGATTTTGTTTTGCTCCAAAATAGGGTCCACCCCCACTAAATGGCGCAGTAGCGGGGTTTGGTGGGTAAAATGCACATAGGGCAATTGACCGCTGTCCGATTTGGGTTTGGCAAACTTTGTACCGCCAAATGCCCACTTCGCTTGCCTTTTTAGACGATGGTATGCCACCCCCAGCCGCCGGCGCAGGGGGTTTCGCAGGGATGGCTGTGGCACGTGGCGGATTATGTTTGGGCTATTCATTTGCACCATTCCAATACAGCCACATGCCACTGTGGTCTTTTTGCCCATGCCCGGCTTTTGACAGTTGCCTGTAAATATCAATGGTTTGCCCTGTGAATGGCAAGGGGCAACCCACCTCTTGCCCTGTATTTACGGCATTTTGAAGGTCTTTAATATGCAGGTCTATTTTGAAGCCGGGGTTAAAGTTACCATCCAAAATCATGGGTATTTTGGCATTTAGCACCGCAGAGCCTGCTAAGCCGCCCTTTATGGCTTCAAAAACCTTTTGGGCATCCACCCCCGCCTTGGTGGATAGGGTGAAAGCCTCGCAAACCGCCGCAATATTCATTGCCACAATAATATTATTTGCAAGTTTGGTTGTGTTTCCCGCACCAATTTCGCCGCAATGCACGGCGGATGCACCCATTTTAAGCAGTATGGGGCGCACCCTTTCAAACAAATCCCCATCGCCGCCAACCATTATGGATAGGGTGCCGTTAATAGCACCCGGTTGCCCGCCTGATACAGGCGCATCCAGCATTTTGACGCCCTTTTCGGCGCATTTATCGTGTATTTTTTGGGAGATGGCAGGGGCGATGGAGGACATGTCCACTAAAATCAGCCCTTCTTTTGCATTTTCCAGCAAGCCGCCTGCGCCCAGCACCACCTGCTCCACATCGGGGCCATCGGGCAGCATTGTAATTACCATTCCGCATTCCCGCCCAATTTCTGCGATATTGGAGGGGATTGCCCCATCGGCAACAACTTCATCCACACTTGCCTGTGTGCGGGAGTGGACAAGCACCACCTCCCCTGCTTTTATAAGGTTTTTAACCATAGGCTTGCCCATTATGCCAAGCCCGATAAATCCTATTTTCATACATTTTCTCCCTTCGCAACCACAAAATTGATGCCATCAGCAACAATTGCATAGCCCTGTGCCAAAGTTAATTCCCAATTTTTGCCGGTTATTTTATTTCCATCCTCTACCATACAGGCGGCGGACAATTTGCGCAAATCTTCTTGCGATTTTAGCACATCGCCCCCGCCCACAGCAATCTTGCCTGCTTCGCAGAAAAATTCATAATTACCACGAAGCACCGCCCCAAGCCCATCCACAGGGATAATTTGCCCGTTGATAGAGCCACTGCCCGCAAAAGGGATGGAAAGGGTTGGTTTTTCGATAAACTTTTCACGTATTTGGCGTAGCATCTCCTCATGGTCTGCGGCTTTTTGGTTTTGTTCTTCCATGATTTGGCTGTGTCCGTAGGGTTCAAAATCCACATCATCAAAATTTGGGATTCCTTTATCCAAAGCCTTGGTTAATATTGCGCCCAAGTCCGCATCCGCTTTTATGCTACGCCTTGCATCCTCATCCACCGCATCTATCGCAAAGCAGTGCAACCCACCAAGCAAATACCCGGCAAAATGCGCCAAGTGGGGGGATTTGCCGGCAGAAGCAACCTTTTTGTCAAGTTCTTCCAAATGCTCCTCGGGGGCATATCCCAGTTTTATTTCGGTGAAAACCGCTGTGCCCTCCAAAACCTCATTAACAACCCTGCCAAAGTCCCGCTCCCGCTTATTTCTTGCGGATAGGGCGGCGATTAGGGCGGGCTTGTCATTGCTACGCAAAAAGTGCATTAGTGCGCTTATTTCCAGCAAAATTAATATGCTTGCTTCTGTGCTATCCAGATGCCCACTATATGCGCCGCTGCACATTTCACCCATCAGCCGGGGCTGGATGCAGTGAAAAGCTTCGTGAAACATAAGCCCATATGGCGGCCCGTCCATTTTATCAACCATGCCCCAAGGGGCAACGCCCCACCGCTTGCCGCCAAATGTAAGTGCGGTGGCGGAAAATGCCTTGTCTGCGGGAAATTGCCCTACATACACATCCCCATGCTTACTTAAAAGCCCTTCATTATCGGCTTGGTTTGCCGCCACCGACCTGTCACCACCAATAAAAGCAAAGGGCGTGTGCAAATTAATGCCCCAAAGCTTGCCATTATCCATGTTGCACATTTCTTCCCATCGGCGCAAAAAATCCCCCGCCAAGGTGCGATTTATCATAATCCCCCACCCTATTGCATATTTTTTAACAAGTATAGCATGTTTTTGCTTGACAGGCAAGGGTATTATGTGTTACCCTTAATATAATTACATAAAACTACAAAATTTTAAGGAGTGTGAGTTATGTTAACAGGTATTTGGCTTATCCTCGCCTTTCTTTTCGTGGTTGTTTTGATGATATTGGCGATTTCTAAGCTTAACCTTCACCCGTTTTTGGCCATTATGGCGGCGGCGGTGCTTTTGGCAATTGTGTCCGGCATCCCCTTCCATATAAACGGCAACCCCAATGTGGGCAGCACAAACGTTGATGGTGTGTTTAACGCAGGCACGCTGGCATGGACCGTGGGACAGGGCTTTATGGCCATCTTCTCGGGCATTGGTATTGTAATTATCCTTGGTGCCCTTATTGGCGGCATTTTGGAAGCCACAGGCGGTGCGTTTAAGATTGCGGATATGATAATCCGCCTGTTGGGCAAGGCAAGCCCTACTGCTGCCATGGTTGTTATGGGCTGGGTTGTATCCGTCCCCGTTTTCTGTGATTCGGGTTTTGTTATCATCAACCCTGTGCGCCGCACCATTGTTAAGCGCACGGGCACAAGCGGCGTTGCCACTGCCCTTGGCCTTGGTGCCGGCCTTTACACATCCCATGTGCTTGTGCCACTTACACCGGGCCCACTGGGTGCGGCCGATGTGCTTGGCATGATGGATTATCTTTGGACGGTTATGTGGGTATCCCTTATAATCTCCATCCCCGGGCTTATTGCGGCATATTTTTGGGCTGTTTATCGTGGGCGCAAGGATAAATCCGAGGAAGATTTGGCAATTAAAGATGATGCCACCGTTAAAAGTTATGATGAGATTGTAAAAGAATTTGGCGGTTTGCCCAATGGCTTTTTGTCCCTATTACCAATACTGGCACCCATTTTAATGATGGCTATGGCGCAAATTGCCCACAACCTTTTCCCTGCCGAATGGGCTACGGCCACAGCGGTGTTTAGGGTTTTGGGCTTCCCAATAGTTGCTTTGACTGTTGGCTTTTTGTTCGGCATTATATTGCTTGCAGTTACCAAGAAATTGCCCAAGTTTAACGGGCTTACCAATGATACGTTGAAGATGCTGGGTCCAATCCTGTTCATCACAGCGGCGGGTGCCACCCTTGGGCGTGTTATCCAAGATTCGGGTATGGTGCCGTTTATCGAGTATCACGCAGATGTGTTTACTTGGATGGGGCTTGCCTTCCCCTTCCTTATCTCCGCCATTATTAAAACGGCGCAAGGCAGTTCCACAGTTGCGATGATAGCCACAGCGGGTATTATGATGCCTTTGCTTGGGGCGATGGGCTGGGAAGGCTCCAGCATCACCATTGCTTTGGTTGTTATGGCCATTGGCGCAGGTTCTATGATGGCATCCCATGCTAATGACAGCTATTTCTGGGTTGTTAGCAAGCTTAGCGGGCAAACGCCCCAGCAGGGATATAAAAACTGGACATCCATGACAGTTATACAAGGCGTGGCTGTTATGATTGGTATTTTCGCCTTCTATGGGATTTATCAACTGGTTTCGTAAATTTTATGGCTTGGCGGGCGTGCATTTTGTTTGTGCGCCCGCTTTGCTTATCCGGAGGTTTTTATGAGTATACACAATGATGCACAACAAATGATTAAAAGCATAATAGCAGACAACATGCCCCGCCATGCCGTGGAAAACGCCTTGCGGGCGCATGATTTTTGTGGTAAAATATATTTAGTGGCAATTGGCAAAGCGGCGTGGACAATGGCGCAGGCGGCTTCCGATTTCCTTGGAAATAAATTGGAGCGTGGTATTGTTGTAACTAAATACGACCACAGCCAAGGGGTTTTACCTAATATTGACATTTATGAGGCGGGACATCCCGTAGCAGACGAGGCAACAATCGCCGCCACAGCCAAGTGTATAGAGCTGACCCAGTCGCTGGGTGAAGGGGACGAGTTGCTGTTTCTTGTAAGTGGCGGCGGCTCTGCTTTATTCGAGAAGCCGCTGGACGGGCTTGGGCTGGCAGATATACAAGATGCCACAGAGCAATTGCTTAAAAGCGGTGCAGATATTGTGGAAATTAATATGATACGCAAGCGGTTTTCGGCGGTTAAGGCGGGGCGTTTTGCCCAAATGGCCGCCCCTGCCAAAGTTTTTGCCGTTATCCTGTCGGATGTGTTGGGGGACCGTTTGGATTCCATTGCATCGGGGCCTGCTGTGCCGGACGCTTCCACTGTGGCAGATGCCCAAAAGGTGGTAGAAAAGTATAATTTACAGTTAAACGACGCACAACGCAAATATTTGCTGGAAGAAACACCCAAGACCATTGATAATGTGAAAACCGTGATAACAGGAAGCGTTGCCACCCTAACAGCTGCGGCGGAAAAGGCAGCAAGCCGGTTGGGTTACACCCCAACAGTACTAACCACCACCCTAAATTGCGAGGCGGCAGAGGCCGGCAGGTTGATGGGCTCCATAGCGGCGGATACGGATGCGGGGCGCAATACTTTCACCCGCCCTTGCGCCATTATTGCAGGGGGCGAAACCGTTGTAACCGTTAAAGGCAAGGGTAAAGGCGGGCGCAATCAGGAACTTGCTTTGTCCGCCGCCAAAGCCATTGCAGGGCTTGATGGTGTACTCATCTTCTCCCTGGGTTCGGATGGGACGGATGGGCCTACTGATGCGGCAGGGGGCATTGTAGATGGTGCAACCATTGCAGGGCTTAAAGCCAAGGGTTTGGACGTGGACAAAGTGCTTGCAAATAATGACAGCTACACCGCCCTTGGGGCTGTTGATGGGTTGATTGTAACAGGCCCAACAGGCACAAATGTTAATGATGTAACCGTAATACTTTGCCGGTAGGGCGGGGTTACGAAGGCGGTAGCCGATCCCACCCTGATGGACGGACGCATTGTGCGGGACAGATAACAGTACATGGCGTAATTACAAAGGAGTACCAAAAATATGGAAGCTTTGAAAAGAAAATTCGGCAAAATTGATATGACAGAGGGCAGACCCTGGCGTAAGCTTTTAATGTTTGCCGTGCCAATGCTAATAGGCAACATTTTTCAGCAATTTTATAATTTAGCGGATGCCATGATGCTTGGGCGTTTTGTGGGCCCCAATGCCCTTGCGGCTGTTGGTGCATCCATGCCTGTTTTCTTCCTTATTATCGTGCTTATGGCAGGTGTTGCCGTGGGCGGCGGCGTTATGGTTTCCCAATACTTCGGCGCAAAAGCAAGGGAGGATTTGTCCCGTACCATCGGCACAATTATCACCTGCACTGCCATTGTGGGTGTTGTTTTGATGGTTGTGGGGCCGTTGCTGTCCCGCCCTTTAATGGTTGCCCTTAACACCCCGGCGGAAATTTTGGATGATAGTGTGCTGTACATGAACATCCTAATGTGGGGCATTTTAAGCATGGCATATTTTAACATATTTTCGGGCATTTTGCGGGGCTTGGGGGATTCCTTCTCCCCCCTTATTTACCTTGTAATCTCGTCTTTACTTAATGTGGCACTTAACTTTGTGTTTATTGTTTGGTTGGACTGGGGCATGCCCGCCGTTGCTGTTGGTACGGTAATTGCCCAAGGTTTTTCCGCATTTTTGTGCTGGCGCAGGCTGATGAAGATGCGCAGTGTTTTTGATGCCGGCAAAAAATACCTTAAACCCCAGAAAAAGTATGTAAAACAAGTTTTGAAACTGGGTTTGCCCACAGGCGCATCCCAGGCGGTTATTGCGGTGGCCGTTATGCTTGTGCAACCCCTTACAAACAGCTTTGGTGCAACCTTTGTGGCCACAATGACAATTGTTATGCGTATTGATGCCTTTATACTTATGCCCATTTTTAGCTTTGGCAACGCCATTACGGTGTTTGCGGGGCAAAACATGGGGGCAGGCAAAAAGGAGCGCATAAGCCAAGGTGTTAAGGAAGGGGTTATACTTTCCCTTTTAGTGTCCATTGCTATGGGTGCGGCAGTGCTGTTGTTCGGGGAATTTTTTGCAAGGGTTTTTACCGACCCCGCCGACCCCTATACGCCTTATATAGTCGACATGTCCCAGCGGATGATACGTATTTTGGTGCCGGGCTTTGTCATCTTCTCCATCTGCCAGGTGCTTTGGGGGGCAATACGTGGCGCAGGGGATGCTATGAGCCCCATGTGGGGCTCCCTAATAAACACGGTGGTGGTGCGTGTGCCATCCGCCTACCTGTTTATTTGGCTGATGGCACCACCCGCCTGGCTTAATCTTGCTATTATAGACCCTGATGCACACCATCGCAATCCCGAGGCCTTAATGTGGTCACTGGTAACAGCTTGGACAACCAATACAATTTTATCCATCATCGTTTACCGCATGGGTAAATGGCGCAATAAAGGCATTGTGGCGGCCGGTGATGCGGATGCCCCTTTAACCAACACCGACAGTGATGCAGGGGGCGAGAAGGACTGATGAATATTCAAATATTCGGCAAAGCCAAGTGTTTTGACAGCAAAAAAGCCCAGCGGTATTTTAAGGAGCGGCGTATAAAGTTCCAATTTGTGGAAGTTGATAGATTTGGCTTATCCAAAGGCGAATACGCCAGCGTTAAGGCGGCCGTGGGCGGTATGGATGTGTTGATAGACGAAAAATCCAAGGAATATGAAGCCCAGTTTATAGCACACCTTGCACGTAAGGAGGATGTGGAACAGCGACTGCTGGACAACCCCGGTATGTTCAAAACCCCTATTGTGCGTAATGGCAAGCAGGCCACCATTGGCTACCAGCCCGATGTTTGGGCCGGATGGTAGGGTGGGTGCTTGCCCCCACCCGTTTCATGCGGTCGCAATGCACGCCACGCCTTGCGGAAATTGGGTGGCACCCACTTGGGCGGGGGCAAGCACCCAAGTAGGTGGGGGCAAGCACCCAAGTAGGTGGGGGCAAGCACCCACCCTACAACAAACAAGCTAAGTTGCCCAAATTTTGCAATAAATCGTCATTCCAAAGTTTGGCGGCATTATTGTTAGGTAAAGCGGTTAGGCACAATGCACCCATAACAACATTGCCGCAAATACAGGGGATGGCGGCAATGGCTTCGGCATTTTCGCCCCCGCTTTCTCTTTGCACTTTTGGCTGCTTTTCATATATTGCACTTTTTATCAAATCCTTATGGGCATCACAGGTATCAATTTCTGATGCGGTTAGGTAAAAAATATCATCTGCCCGGGCAATTTCTTTAATTTTGCCTAAAATGGCGGATGTTTTTTCGTTATGCGGCATGGCATCCTTTATTAAGTTTATAATCTCAAAAGTCATTCTCATCCGCATGGCATCTATTATTGTATCACCGGAAACAATGTCCGTGGCACCCATCACATCCCGGGCGGGGTTTTTGGCTGCATCATATACGGTGCAGGTGTTGCGGCCGGCTTTTTTGCTGGCGTATAAGGCCATATCCGCCTTTTCCATAAGCCCGGCCTTGGAAGTGTCGTGGTTGGTTAGGGCGGCTATGCCAAAGCTGGCTGTTACAGGCCGCCTAATGCCCAGCAACTTTTCTTCATCGATGGCAAGCCTTAGTTTTTCGGAAACCCTTAGAGCCTCGTCCGCTTTTGCGCCTTCCAAAACAACCACAAACTCCTCACCGCCAAAACGGCCAAAGGGGGTATCTTTTCGCAAATTATTGCGGATAACCGCCCCAAATTCTCTGAGCACAGCATCCCCTGTTTGGTGGCCATATGTGTCGTTTATGGCCTTAAAATTATCCAAATCCCCCACAATTATGGACAGGGGGGAGCCTGTTTCCACTGCTTTTTGTATGGCTTTGTCCATGGCAATTTCCAGATATTGTCGGTTTAGGGCTCCCGTTAATTTGTCCAGCATTGCGGTGGTTCTTATTGTGTGCATATGCACATTCATTGCAAGGGGGTTTAGGAGCATATCCAGCCCCTTGGCGGACTTTTGGTTTATATTGTGAAACATACTGTCAGCAGATATATAAACATATGCCACGGTGCGTTGCCCCATGTTTACGGGCATACACAAAGCCGCATTAATGCCTTCCGAAAGCAAGCCTTCCAAGCCATCACCATTATGATAATCCCGGCAAACAAGAACATTTTGACCCAGCATTTCTGTGCGGTGCAGAATAGGCAAATATTCTGTAATACCCTTGTCATTATTTATATTTGAGGCGATAACCGAAAAATCCCCCGCATCGCTTTTGGTAATGATAAGACATTTGTGGGCGCAGGATGATGCCGCAAAATACCTAACAAACAAACTAAGGTTTCTTTGAATATCAGAGGACAGGTTGGCCAACAAACCATGGGGGCTCCTCACAGCCAAAGGAAGGCCCGCCAAAAACACCTGCCTGCCAAGGGTTTTTAGCTTTTCATCAGCCAAAAACTCGCCAAACAAACCTTCTGACATCATTTGGTTTATGGCTATTTCCTTACTGTTTATTACTTTCCTAAAAGGCACTTCAAAATTATAATGTTGCACAATGGCACCCCAAAACTTTTCGGGGGCTTTGGAAAGTGATTCACGAATTGCCTCGCAAGCCCTTGCGGCATAGTCTTTTGCCAAATATTCGCTGGTTTTGCTATGGAAAAGGCTGATGCTGTTACAAATTAAGGATAGCAGCAGGGGCATTTTTTTCTTAGGTGCCAGTTGGTAGGCTTTTTTAAGGGTTGTTAGCCTTTTATCGCCCTGTTGCATTAAACTTTCTGCATATAGTATTTTGGGGCGCAGATGCATGGATATATGCTCCAAATCCCCCGCAAGGGTTAGGACATATGTTAAAGATTTGCTTAGGGGCTCTATGCCTTTGTATCTATGCACCCAAAACAAGAAATCCAAGGCACGGCTTGTGGTGGCCGCATCCAAATTTTCCGGGTTTACCAGCTCTTTTACCATCTCTTCGGCTTGGTTGGCGGTTTTGTTGTAATCCCCGTCGCAGGTGGATATTTCTTTTACAAAGCTTGCAATGCGCAAAAGCTTTTCATGCTCTTTTTGGAAGCGTTGGTTAGTTGGTTGTATTTCCAAAATTTTACTTGCTGCATGGGTTGCTGCTTCAAAATCACCAACCGACATGTAAAACCAAAAAATTTCCTGGCTGGCTAAAAGAATGCTTTCGGCAGGTATTTTTTTACCATCAACATAGGTTTTGAAGTTTGTAGCAACCCCATAAGCATCGCTTATAAAGCCCGCATTAAACAGTGCAGGTATTTGGGTAAAAAACCCCATTACATACGGATCCCTTTGCGCCATTTTTGCGGCAACAATAAATTGCTCGGCATAATCTATTGCCTTGTCTATTTCAAAAAAGTTTGAATAGTGGTTTCTTGCTTTGGAGTTTAGTATTGGCGGCAAAATCATAGGTTCTACGGGGTTTTGCAAAAGTTCGCTTGATGTTACATCGGACAGCTTGCCTTTGCGGTTGACGGAGTAAATGATGGACAAATTGCCCTGGGTTACTATTGCATTCATCCTGCTATCTGCCAGCAGGCAAAGCCTGATGGATTCTATTGCAAATTCTATTGCTTTTTCAAAATTTTTATTGGCGTAGTGGTAGGTATATAAGCTGTTTGCAAGGGATGCTTTTTCCGTAAACATATCATCTTTGCAAAAGCTAAGGGCATTTTCTATCATTTCTTTTAACTGCTGGTTGGAGCCATCTTTTTGACGCAATAAGCTTATATTGGAGATAAGATATGTTACATAAGCCCCTGTATTTGTTTGGCGGAAATCATCATCAAAATTTACATGGCTTTCCATTTCTTCAAAGGCGGCCCAGGCCCCATCACGGTTGCCTGTAAGTTGAAGGCATTGCACCAAATCGCATTGTATTTTAACATATTTGGCTGTCAGCCCCAATTCTTTACACAGCTGGGCACCCTGCCTTAAAAAATCTATCCCTTCGGCTATTTTGCCTGCTCTTTTTAGGGTGTTGCCCAGTTTATAAAGGGATTCGGCCTCCTCCTCCCTATCGCCCAACAATATGCAAACATCCACCATTTTGCGGCATATTTCCACACATTTGGTTAAGTTGCCTATACGCATGCCTTCTTTTATCATTTGCTGGTATTTGGGCAAAAGCTCCCTGCTTCTGCCGGCAAGTTCTAAATGCAAAACAAGCTCCGCCAGCATATCGCCACCCTTGTTGCTGTGCCCTTCCAGGGCATCTGCTGCTAAGCTGTGCATCCCTTTTACTTTTGCGGTTTTAATTTGATTGTATAGATACGATTTTAACAGCTTCCCATCCAAATCATAGGTCACATTTTGCCCATCGGCAAATTCGTTCAAAATACCACGGTTTACCAAATTGTTAAGGTTTTGCTTCATATTTTTTGCGTGGGGCAAAACAGCCTGCAAAAAACCTTGGCTTGGGAAGATATTGTTAAAGATGGAGACGGCCTCCGCCACATCAAATTCATCTTGGTTAAGGCTTTGTGCCGTTGCTTGTGCAAATTGCTCCAAACTGGCGGGCATGGGTATTTTATCATATTCCGATGGCTGGTAGTTTATATGCCAGCGGCCATCACTTTCCTTAACATATATGATGCGGTTTGTGTGCAGGTTTTTTAGCACATCTTCTAAAAACAGGGGGTTGCCATTGGTGTTTTTGTGGATGGTTTGCGCAAATTCGTCTGAAAGTTGTGGCATGTTTAGGGCACCTTTAACCAGGGCGGCGGTTTCCTCCTTGGAAAGGGCGGCCAGCCTAAAATGAATAAAATCTTCACTGCTGCGCAGTTTTTCCAAAAAGCTTCCAAACTTCTCGCTATCAAAACTTGGGCGGCTGGTAAAAAGTAAGCACAGCTTTTTGCAAACACTTAGCAATGTTTCAAAAAGGTTTATGGAAAAGTCATCGGCAAACTCAAAATCATCCAGCATAAATATTATTTCTTTATCTTTTACACAATCATATATAAATTTTATAAGGGAGCTGCGGCCGTAGCTTCCGCTACTCTCATCAAGGGCTGTTCCGTTTATCACGGAGGATATATAGCGCAAAAAATCCCCATCCGCATTTGTTGCAAAATTGCCTTCTGCTAACTGGCGCAATATTGCACGCACGGCATTATCCCCGTGGCAGTCCAAACACCAAAAAACGGGGGCGTTTTGCAAATACAACCTATCCTTTATTTGGCCGAATAAAGTGGATTTGCCCACGCCTTGCTCGCCATTTACATAAACATAACGCAACGCTTTGCCATGGGATGATGACAGGAATCTTTCAAAATTCTTTAATATTTTGCCCAGCTCGTCCCGCCGCCCTATAAAGCTTGTGCCTAAGGAAAGATATTCCAGCTCTGCGGGGTTAAAGGTTTTGTATTGGGTGCCAAAAGCATTATTAATGCTGTGGATTATTGATGCAACATCCTTAAAGCGGGTTTCTTTATCTGCTGTGGCTTTTTCTATTATGGGCAAAATTTTTGAAGCAAAGCTGCATAACATGGTTTCGGGTTTTTGTGCAAAATCTGCTAATTCCTTCTTAAAGCTTGCGCCGGTGCCGTTTTTACCCGAAACAAGGCAAAACAAAACCACGCCAAGGGAATATATATCCCATCCCGCATCGGGCATTGTGCCGTATAACCCTTCGGGGGCTGTAAAATAGGCATTTTTACCAAGTTCTGCCTGCAACAGCCTAACTGTTGCCATATCCCTTAAACATAGGGTATATCCATCATCTTTTGATATAACTATATTATTTGCATTTATATCCCCATGGCAGATATTTTTAACATGCAGAAAGGATACGCCACAGCAAGCCTGCACAAATAACTGCAATAGCTTTTCTTGGGGTTGTTTGGCAAGGTTTTCCAATGTATCGTGAAGGGTAGCAGAGCCCGGGGTGTATTGTGATGATAATGCGTATTGGGAAACACCAACCTGCTTGCCGCCAATGGTTTTAACGGGTTCTATGGCATAATTGTTTAGGATGAAGGGGGAAGTTAGGTTTTTATACAGCGCAAACTCCCTGCTGTAAAAATCCAAAAGCTTGTTGTTACCTGCGTCAAAATCCAGTAGATGCATTATTTTTTCTTTGTCTTTGTCCAAGGCATCTTTAACCAGATATGAGGGTATCGACGCCAAGTCATTAAGCGGGCTTATTATCCTGTATCGGTTGTTAATAATTGACATGTGCTTCCCCCTCCCCTAACCCATCATGGTTGATATTATGGCGGCCACGCCGGATGCAAACCCGCTTTCGTAATCAGTAAACTCTTTCACTTTAATGGGGATGGCAGCATACAGCACACCTTTAACCCGCCCGTTTTCCATGGCAGGGGCAGCGATGATGGATTGCCAGTCGTATATACCATCATTTGTGCGTATTTTTTTGTTATCCCAGTCCACAAGGCAGGCTGTGTGCTGTGTTTTTATAACCTCTTGTATTATTTCATCATTAAACCTATCTTGGTTGCGGCCTAAGCGGGCAAGGCTGTTAATGTTAAAAACCCCACCTTCTTCGCCATTATGCTCCACGGCAAAAAATTCCAAGTCGGATGCATCCAAGATGTTGCGGGCTTCGTCCAAACACATGGCAAGCCTTTGCTGCACAGTTAGATTTTGGGTGGTAATGCCGATTATTTTGTAGAGAGAGCGCATTTTTAAGGCATCTTTTGCAATATCGCCTGTGAAAAGTTCCCTATCCCGTTTTTTGGATTTGGCACCCTCCAACCCTTCTTGCCAGATAATGGTTTTGTTGCGGCCTGCTGCCTTGGCGGCATACAGGGCTTTGTCGGCCTTGTCCACCAGCTCTTTTACGGTATTGCCATGGCCGGGAAAAGCGGCAATGCCCAGGCTTGCCGTCACATCCCTTTTATCCCCCAGTATTTTGGAATTTGAAAGGGTTGTACGCAAAAAATCCGCCGTTTCTGCTGCCTTTTCCGTGCCTGCACCCTCCAAGGCTATTATAAATTCCTCCCCGCCGTAGCGGCCAAGGGTATGGGCAATGCCCAAATTGTTTTGGATTATTTTGGCAACATCCCTTAAAACATCATCCCCAACCAAATGGCCATATGTATCGTTTATATGCTTAAAATAATCCAAATCCAACATAATGATGGAGAAGCCCTTGTTGTTGGCTTTTGCACGCTTCAAACATTCTTCCAGGGCAACATCCATAAACTTGCGGGTTAGTGCGCCTGTTAGCTTGTCCGTGCTGGCCATCTTAAATTCGCTGTAAAACTGCAAACAGCTTGCCAAAAAGTTATTTATGCTTTCGATTTGGGCTAAAAGCCCATCAAAATTTTGGGTTGTTGTTAAGTAAACAAAACCTGATGTGGAGCTGTAAGTGTCGCCCTTGCGCAGTTCTGCGGCATCTTCCATTTCCACAAAAAAATCCGGGGGCTTGTTGGTTATGGGTATGCACGTAATGCCCATATCTTTATCCACAACAGGTTTTTGGGTTGTGCAGGCCTGTTGTATGGCGGGCATGTGGTTATTGGGCAAATCCCCTTTTTGGGGGTGGTAAACAATGTTGGCTGTGGACCCATCCCATGTGCCGATAAAACAGGGGGAGCAAGTTAGATGAGCCAGTTTTTCGGCTACCATAATAATATTATCCAAGGGGCTTGGGGATGTTTTTGGGGCTATATCTTCCATAAGGCAGTTGGTTTTGGTTGAAGCCATAAGGTCACCTCGTTTTGGTATTGGTTGGGTGGTTATACCATTAGGTCTTCTGCACTTGTTTTGTTATCCCAGTTTTTTAGGGCGGGGCGCACATAATCTTCCAAAAATTCCTCTGTTTGTTGGGTTGCACGCCCTATGTAGTTTTCGGGGTTTAGCAGGCTTGTTAGCTGTTCTAAGGTGGTGTTAAAGGCGGTGTCGTTTGCGATGCGCTGTAACAGGTCGTTTGTGCCGCCATGCTCCTTAACATTTGCCGCCGCCGCCATGGAATGTACCCGTATGGCTTCGTGCAAATCCTGCCGGTTGCCGCCCCTTTTAACCCCATCCATCATAATATTTTCGGTGGCCATAAAGGGCAGTTCTGCCATTATGCGGCTATGTATTATTTTGGGATAAATTACCAAGCCACCCGCCACATTAATGTATAGGTTAAGCACCCCATCCATGGCCAAAAACGCTTCCGGCACGGCAATGCGCTTGTTAGCAGAATCATCTAAGGTGCGCTCCAACCATTGTGCGGCGGCTGTGTGCGCCGTGTTTTGCCCTTGGGTGATAATGTGGCGGCAAAGGGCATTTATCCTTTCTGCCCGCATGGGGTTGCGCTTGTATGCCATGGCAGAACTGCCGATTTGTGCCGCTTCAAAAGGTTCTTCCATTTCTTTTAGGTGGGCAAGCAGGCGCAGGTCGTTTGCAAATTTGCCGGCGGACTGGGCAACCTGCCCCAATACATTAACAAAGCGTGCATCCACCTTGCGGCTGTATGTTTGCCCGCTAACGGGATAAACCCCGTCAAAACCAAATTCGGCGGCAATAATAGCCTCCAATTGCTTAACTTTTTCCCCATTGCCGTCAAAAAGTTCCAAAAAGCTGGCGTGGGTGCCTGTTGTGCCCTTGCTGCCAAGGAATTTAAGGTGGTTAAGCACAAAGTCAATTTCTTCCAAATCCAGTAGCAAATCGTGCATCCACAGGGTTGCCCGCTTGCCCACGGTGGTAAGCTGGGCCGGTTGAAAGTGGGTAAAACCAAGGGTTGGCAGGGCTTTGTGCTTATCAGCAAATCCCATTAATACCGAAAGTGTTTTAAGTATTTTATTACGCACAAGCCGCAGGGCTTGCCTTTGTATTATCAAATCCCCATTATCCACCACATAGGCGGATGTGGCACCCAAGTGGATAATTGCCGCCGCCTGGGGGCATTGCTCGCCAAAGGCGTGTACATGCGCCATAACATCATGGCGCACCTGCCTTTCCAGCTCCTGCGCCCTTTCAAAGTTAATATTATCTACAAACTGCTCCATTTGGGCAATTTGCGCATCGCTTATATTTAGCCCAAGCTGTTTTTGCCCCTTTGCCAAGGCAACCCAAAGCCTGCGCCAAGTATGCACCCTGTTTTGCTCGGAAAACAGCTGTTGCATTTGTTTGCCAGCGTATCTGCTGGATAGGGGGGAGATGTATTCGTTTTTGTTCAAGTTGGTCGCTCCTATCTATATTTGCGTTTGTGCGTCTTCGGGGGGTGGGGGCAAGCCCCCACCCTACCAAGCCCTTTACCCTTCGTATATATCTTTGAAAATATCATAAACATCAATAATTAAGCCATCCCATAGGTGGGTTTTGAATTTGAAAGCTTGTTCGGCTTTGTTTTGCTCGCTCATATTATTAAATTCCGCTTCGCTTAAAGCTTGGTAAATATTATCAAGGTTGTATTGCCCATCTTCCAGCAGATACACCTCCACCGTCAGGCTATTTGTATCCACAATCCAATATTCTGCCACGCCATATCGCTGATACAGCCGCTTTTTGTAGCCCCTGTCCCGTTTGGAAGTGGATGGGGAGAGGATTTCCACCACTATATCAGGTGCGCCATGCACCACCCTGCCATCCAAAATATCCCTGTTGCAAACCACAGCCACATCAGGGGCAACCTTGTCTTTTTTGCTAAAATGCACATCAGGCTCAGAAAGCACAACACAACCGCTAAGGTTTTTCTTAAAAATTTTAGTGATATTATGATTGGTATCCAAATGCCTAAACGTGGGGCGTGGTGCCATCTTTATCACCTTGCCATCCAAAACCTCTTCGTGATAATCGTCTAAAAAATCTTCATAGGTAATATTCATAAAGCCGCCTCCTAATTGATATTTTGAAAAACATCCCGCACATCAATTACCAAGTCGTCAAATATGCTGGTTTTGAATTGGTACACAAGCCTATCCCGCTCTTTTTGGGTCATATCGTCCAGCTCATGCTGGCGGGGGTGGGTGTAGATGTTGTTTAGCACATATTTACCATCTTCCAGCAAATATACCTCCACAAACCGCTCTGCTACGCTTACCAGCCAATATTCCGAAACACCGCATTGTTCGTACAAGTTTTTCTTATACCCCCTATCCCTTGGGGCGGTGGAACGGGAAAGTACCTCCACAATCAAATCCGGTGCGCCGTAAATGCCCTTTGATTTGATGATGCCATGGTTGCACACCACAGCCACATCGGGCACAACCAGGTCTTTGTCACCTAAGTAAACATCGGGTTCGCTAAACACCCTACAATCCTTGCCCCATAAATAGTTTTTTAGCATGGTCAAGATATTGTCACCCGCCTCCAAATGTTCCGTGGCTGGGCGTGGTGCCATTTTTACAACCTTACCCTTCAAAATTTCTTCACGGTAATCACAATCTAAGTCAAGCAGATTTTCATAAGCAAAATTCATACCGCACCTCCCATTACCAGCCCTTAAAAACCTCATAAACATCCACAACCACATCATCCCATAGGTGGGTTTTGAATTGGTAGGTTTTTTCTGCCCTGTCCCTTTCGTTCATCCGTTCTATTTCTGCATCTGTTAGGGCTTGGTAAAAGCCTTCCAAGCTGTATCTGCCGTCCCTTAATATAAACACTTCAATATCACGGCTTTTTGTATCCACAATCCAATATTCTTGTACGCCTTCCCTCTCATACAAATCTTTTTTATACTTTTTATCCCTGCCGGATGTGGAAGGGGATAGGATTTCCACAACAAGGTCGGGTGCGCCGTGTATGCCGCCATCCTCATTAACAATATCACGGTTGCACACAACTATTAGGTCGGGGCAAACCCTATCCTTTTCACTAAAATGCACATCGGTTTCAAACAACACAACGCAACCTTGTTTGTTTAGCCTAAATATTGTGTAAATATTGCCTGTGGTATGGTTGTGCCCCGGTGTTGCGCTTGGTGCCATCTTAACAACCTTACCATCCAAAATTTCTTCACGATAATCGTCTTCAAAATTATGCAGATTTTCGTAAGCCAAATTCATAAAGTAACCTCCTTCACGCTAACGCTAACGCTAACACTAACGCTTTACGGCCGGGTATTAGGTGGATATTCCCCCGAAAAGCAGGCATGGCAAAAACCTAAATTGCCCGCATCAGGTATAATGTTTTTAAGGTCATTTATATCCAGGTATGCAAGGCTATCTGCCCCCACAATTTTGCAAACATCATCCACCGTATTGCCGTAGCTTATAAGTTGTATGCTATCCGGCACATCCGTCCCAAAATAGCAGGGGTACCTAAATGCCGGGCTGGACATGCGCAAATGCACCTCCCTAACCCCAATTTCCCTTAGCATTTTGATAATAATGCTGTTGGTTGTGCCCCGCACCATACTATCATCCACCAGCACAACCCTTTTGCCTTCCAAATACTTTTTAAGGGGGTTAAGTTTAAGGCGCACGGCGGCTTCCCTACTCATCTGGTCGGGTCTGATAAAGGTGCGGCCTGCGTAGCGGTTTTTGCCAAAGCCCTCCTCATAAGGTATTCCCGATTCCTCCGCATAGCCAATGGCGGATGGTATGCCCGAATCCGGTACGCCTATAACAATATCCGCATCCACGGGCTTAACCTTGGCTAAAAGCCGCCCGCTTAGCCTGCGTGCATCATTAACCAACTGGTTGTTTATTGTAGAATCGGGCCTGGCAAAATATATATATTCAAAAATACAAAGGCTGCTTGCTTGCTTGCCGCAGTTTTCCGTGTTGCTGTGCAAAACCCCGTCTTTAACCACAATAACCTCGCCCGGCAGCACCTCCCGCACAAATTTGGCATCCACCGCATCCAAAGCACAGGTTTCGGAAGCAAAAACCAAGCCGCCATCCGCCCTTTCCCCATAACATAGGGGGCGAAAGCCGTGGGGGTCCCTTGCCACAATCATCTTACTGGGGGACATTATTATTAGCGAATATGCCCCCCTTAAAATACCCATAGCCTTAGCCACAGCCCCTTCCACGGACCCTTCTGCAAGCCTGTTGCGGGCTATGGTGTATGCAATAATTTCCGTATCTGTATTACTGCGGTATATTGCCCCATCCAGTTGGTATTCCTGCCTTAATTGCTCTGCATTGGTTATGTTGCCATTGTGGCAAATTGCAAGCTGTCCCTTAGCATAATTTACCACAAGGGGCTGGGCACTATTTTTGTCCGTCCTATTGCCGGCGGTGGAATAGCGGCAGTGGGCAACAGCCATAACCCCTTCCATGGCATTTATAATTTTATCATCAAAAACCTCTTCCACCAAGCCCACATCTTTGTGGAAGTCAATTTCCCTGTCTTTATTAATGGCAATGCCGCAAGCCTCCTGCCCACGGTGTTGTAAGGCCATAAGCCCTAAATATGCTTGCGTTGCCAGCTTGTTGCCTGTGGCACTTTTATCATAAACACCAAAAACGCCGCATTCTTCTCTAAATTTGTCATCCATTGTATTTTCCCCACTCTCTTCCGATATGCGTAATCACCACCAGTTTAACAGAAAATGGTTGCCTTGTCAACATCATCCGCCCCCCCTCTGCCGCAACCTCCTCTCCCACTCCGCCGCCGCACCATACAGCTTTGCGCCCTTTTTTATATCCGCCCGCACAAAACCTATGTCCAAGCCCTTTTCAATGGCATCCTGCACCTGTG
>Ga0131853_10000885_pt1 | contig 53894 bp, 48 predicted proteins | sample TergutLab28metaG_FD_92764 | JGI IMG/M metagenome (GOLD analysis project Ga0131853, IMG submission 92764) | Labiotermes labralis P1 segment gut microbial communities from Petit-Saut dam, French Guiana - Lab288 P1 (version 2) (version 2) | ecosystem: Host-associated > Arthropoda: Insects >...
GGTGTTGTTGCGTCTTGTGGCCATATCAATTGTAATGGTAGTTTTCCGGTTTCTTGTTCAAATGGTTCTGGGAAACATCCTGCACTGTGGTGGCATCCGAATTCAATAATTGTGGCATTTGGACGCCAATCGGCATTTAATGTCTTGTCGGAATTTATGGGGGCGTCGAAATCGAATTCGTTAAACCATCCAATAAAACTGTAACCACTTTTTTCTGGGTCATTTGGTTTTTCGATTGTGTCGCCCGGCATAACTTGTTTACTTTCTGTGCGTGTGCCATCAGCATTATCGAATATTATCGTAAAATATCCATCAGTGGTGGATGCAGTTACATTATGCAACTTTGGTAAAAAATTAACTACGAAAGTAGATAAACAAAGTACGGTCACACATAATATCATTATATATTTCTTCATGGTGTAGTAGTATCTACAGAGTGTAAAAAATTAATCACCATTCTATTTTATCAATAGACATCGGCGATTTGTTTATTTTTACTTCTTCCGCTTTTCCATTTTTTATTGTGATTACTTTGTCCGCCATGTCTTTTAATGCACTGTTGTGTGTTACTATAATTACCGTTTTTCCTTTTTCTTTGCAAATGTGGTGAAGCAATTTTAAAATTTTCTTGCCCGTTTGATAATCTAACGCACCCGTTGGTTCGTCGCACAATATCAATTTAGAATTTTTTGCAACCGACCTTGCAATTGAAACCCGTTGTTGTTCGCCCCCCGATAATTGGGACGGAAAGTTTCCTGCACGTTCTTGTAATCCAACTTCCTTTAATATCTCATGTGGGCTTAGTGGGTCTTTGCAAATTTCAACCGCCAATTCAATATTTTCAAGTGCCGTTAAATTGGGCATCAAATTATAAAATTGAAATACAAATCCAACTTCGTTTCGGCGGTATTCCGTTAATTGCTTTTCGTTGAAGGTATGTACTTGGCTTTTGTCCACAAGGATTTGTCCGTTGGTCGGCGAATCCATGCCACCCAAAAGATTTAATAGGGTAGTCTTACCCGCACCACTAGGGCCGACAACAACGATAAATTCACCTTCGTCAATAGAAAAGGTTAGACCATCTACGGCACGTACTTCTTGCCCGCCTGTTTTAAATGATTTCACTACATTATCAAATTGAACAAATGCCATTATCTTCTATATATATGAGTAGATTACATTTGCGAGTCATATATATAGAAGGTGACTCGTACTTATTTTAAGACTATTAACCGCATGTTTCGTGCCAATTGGGTGCGGCTTTTGATTATTGCTTGTATGACTGCTATTACCGTTTCTATTGTTGGTGGTATCGGGTCGTTGGGGCCTCGATTAAATCAGACAAATCAATTGCTTCTTGAAATGGGGTATACCGACATTTGGTATCACAAATTCTTGGCGGAGGGCATTGAACGAATAAGTTACATCTTCCCGTCGTTTTTCATCTTGGTAACGGCATTGGTCGTGTTCATGACAATCACAAGGTTAATAGAAACGGACAGGGGACAAATAGGATGTTTCAAAACATTGGGATATTCAAAATTCCACATCGTTTTTAAATACGTGCTTTTTATTGGCGTGGCCTGTATGCTTGGTGCGGTAGTCGGAATAATGTTCGGGCAATTTGTGATTTATCCGTTGTTGTTCTCGGCGATTGTTGATTTATTAAGCCTGCCCGAAATCGACCCTACATTTCCGACGTTTGGGATTGTTGTTGGTCTCTTAACTATTGTTTTTTCTTTGTTGGTTACATTGGTTACCGTGCTTTTGACTGTACGTGAAAAACCGTCAAACCTTCTCCGACCAAAGGCACCGAGACATGGCGGGAAAATCTTACTGGAACGTATAACCCCGCTTTGGAGGATTCTCCCATTTAGATACAAATCATCGCTCAGAAATATTTTCCGTTATCGCGTCAGATTTTTTATGACGGTATTTTCAATGACCTTTTCAACGGCGTTAGTGTTTTGTGGGATGAGTTTATCCTTCGCCCTTGAATACACCAACCCATATTTGATGGACACAATTCGCCCGATTTCGTCGACCATTGTGCTTGCCGCCGTGTTACTTAACGCTATGGTCATATACAACATCACCAACATCAACATTGAAGAACGCAAACGCGAAATCGCCACGTTAAAGGTTCTCGGATACAAAAATATGGAGGTCTCTGGCTACGTATTTCGCGAAATCTTCATGCTCACGGTTATTGGTGTGATAATCGGTCTACCCGCGGGGTATAAGTTGATGTCGTGGATATTCGAATATCTGCGTTTCGGCGGCATTGATTTTGTAGATTGGTACGTGTGGATTATAACGGGCGTGCTTGCGTTCACGTCGCTCGCCCTTGCAAATTTGTTGTTGTTTTCCAAGATTCATAAGGTGGATATGGACGGGTCGTTGAAGGTTATGGAGTAGAGGGTTTCTTTAGCACATTTTTGATGGCTTTTTTATATTATCAAACAATCATTAGGACAAGTTTTTTATTTGTGTTATAAAGAATTAAATGGAACAAACAAAAAGAAAAAAAGTAGTACTATGTTTGCTTATAGTCAGCCCTTCGATATTTTTTGCTTTGGGTACTGTTCTAAGATACTTATTATGGATGAATAGATATCGACCAGCTAATTTTTGGTGGTCGATATTTACAGTTGAAGAACTGATTATAGTGAATTTTATTATCCTGCTTCCGTTAGTAGTAAGTGCAATTTTGTTTTTGTGCGTTTCTATAAGACCTACAAAATCGATGATAGTATTTTTCTGCATATGGTTAGTACTATCGTCGATACTTTCAATTTTATTTTCGATAGCAGGTGGTGGTGACGTGGTTGTGTTTGATATATTATCAATATTTATATATCTTTCACGTTTAGTGCATATAGCAGTTGTAATTATATTTGTGAAAGATATGATAACGATGTTGAAGAAATTAAAAGTAGAAAAGGATAAAACATATGAACAAAAATCTAATTAAACTGGGATTGTTGATGGGAATATGTTTGTTCGCATTGTTCTCCTTTGGGTTTACATTTAATAATGAAAGAAATTACGTTAATTTTACATGTGAATGTTTAGATTGTGTATGTATCAATTGTAATTGCGGCTGCTGTGATGATGTTATTCGTAGTGGGCATAGTATTAACGATATAAGAGGAATGGCTGGTGCATCATCATCTGAAATTATGCGCATTCATACTTTAGATGATGGTGTTATAACACAAAGTGCATTTGATGGAGGTATTTCTATAGAAAATTTTACGGCAACGCCGTTTGACCCAAGTAGGTATAGAGGAGTGCAAATAAGATATAGTGGTCGCCCAAGAGAGGAAAGTATTGTTATCGTGTTATTGAGCGATGGATTTGCATCTATTCATGATAGGTCAATCCAGTTTCCCAACCTTGCAAGAAGTGCAATTGACTATATGATGAATTTTTACCCATTTAATCTTTTTGAAGATTTATTTACTGTTTATATGGTTAGCACAGTATCTAGACAGTCTGGTATTAGTATAAGGGGAAGATTTTTGTCTAGCGATAACAGAGAGGTAGATAATCGTTTTGGGACATACTATAACGGATATTTGGGAATGCCATCATCTAGTCGTGATGAAGTTAGAGCGATAGCCGAATATATTACGGATGGAAACGTGGATATGATTCAAGTTATTGCTAACTCTACTAGATTTGGAGGTAGTGCATGGACGACACATCATTTAACTGATCCAGTTGTGGGAATATCACTGACAACTGTACACACGAATGTTGGTGGTTGGCATAGAACATTTATTCACGAATTCGGACATTCTTTTGGTAGTTTGGCGGATGAAAGAGGTGGGGCATGGTTATTTGAAGCAGCAAACATGACACAAGGTAGGCATTCTATCAGATGGAATCATTGGATAGGACACGGAGGTATAGGCGAACCCCGTTTGATAAGAGATAGATATACGGGAGATGAGTGGTTCTTCTCACGTGGTCATGACACCAATTTCTGGAGTACTGTAACTGGAGGATGTATGATGGCGGGAAGTGATGCAAATATCAACTCCTTCTGTGCCGTCTGCTCCGCCGAACTCGTCCGCCGAATGGCGCAACATCATTCGGGGGAAATATTCATGCCGCGTAGTACTCATGGTGGTGGTTCGCATCAAAATATTACAATCCCTGAAGGCACGACGCGTATATTGCCGTATGCATTTAATGGTAACAATTCTATTGGGAGGTTAGTAATTCCATCAAGTGTTGAATCTATTGGAAGATATGCGTTTTTAGGTATGAATTCACTTAGGTTTATTACATTCATGACCACCACACCACCAAGAATTGATAGCACAGTATTTGCTGGCATAAATTTGTCTTCAACCAATCTAACTATACCTATGGGGTCTAGACAAGCATTTATACAAGCAGGTTGGAGTGGCTTTAGAATATCAGAACGTGGATTCATTGATAATTATCAAACTATCTCAAACGCTCAAGAATTTAATCAAATTCGTAACAACCCCAACGGAAATTTTGTTTTAATAGACAATATTGACTTATCATCATTCCCACAATGGACACCAATCCCAGGCTTTCGTGGATTTTTGTATGGAAACGGGTTCACCATTAGTGGGATGAATATTTCTCGTTCTGGTCAAAGTTTGTCATCGAATTTGTATCTTGGTTTGTTTGGTAGATTCTATGGACAAATACGAAATCTTGAGATGGAGAACAACAGAATACATGTTGGGTCAAATCATTCGGGCAATGGTTGGATAAGGGCAGGAATTTTGGTGGGACACGTCAGCGGAAGTGGTGGCGGAGTTATTCATAACGTTATAATAAGACAATGTAATGGTGTAGAAGTCCATCGTGATAGGTCAAGTATTGGTGGTCTTGTCGGTAGAAACAATGGTGAAATAACGTCCGTGTATGTACTCGGTTTGCATTTACGCGGTAATGGTGATATGGGTGGAATTGCAGGTGCAATGGAAGCGGGGAGAATTTCTGATAGTTGGTTTGTCGGTTTCCCAAATCGCGCAACTATTGATCACCATCGTTCAAACAACAATAGAAGTATCGGCGGAATAGTCGGATTCATGGACGGCGGAACTGTGAGTAATAATCGTACAGAACATTTTACAATCTATCATAGGAACAGTAGCGGAAGTCCATCATTTGGAACAATTGTTGGTACAAGAAGAAGTGGAACAGTAACAAATAATATTGAATTCGATGTTCGTCTTGCATATTGGGGTGGGTTGTTTAACAATACCCGTCGTTGGAATAATAACTTTACACGACAAATCGGGTGAGTGGCGTCATAACTGCTTGCAAAAAAATTCAACATGTTATATAATGTTAGTTAGTCGATGCACTAGTTGGATATAATGAAAGCATGGAGAATTCGATGGGAAAACTCAAAAGATATTTTACAGTTTTGATTGTCACTTTGTTTGTGGGCGCGTTTATTACTGGATGTGCGCTTTTTGCGTGGGATGTTGATTATCAACGTAACCAGGTTGTGGCACGCGTAGGCAATACGATTGAAATCCGCCGTTACCAATTGGAAGACGCATGGAACGGCTGGGGTTTCCAATTTTTGCAACAGGGTTTAGAACCAGAAGAAGCAATTAATCGTACATTAGACATTTTGATAGAGCGTGAAATTTTAGTACATTTGGCGGGAACAGATGAATTTTTCGGCAGTGACCATAACTACGGTTTGACGGGCAGTTTAACAAAAGCAGAATACAATCGCGCACGTGCAGGTGCTTTCGATTCAATGGAACGTCAAATCCGCGAGGTTAACCAACAAATTCGTGATGAGCGCAACATGGGCAGACCAAATACCCCAGAACAACCAGAAGAAGACGGCACAATATTCACACCATTCGAAAAATATATAATCACACAAGGCACAGGCATTCACAGAACATTTGCATTGAACCTAGAACGTTTTGAACAGGCAGACGCACAAGGCACAGACGAAAATGTTGAAAGTTTCATACAAAGGGTATTTGAACCAGCGGGTGCAACACAAGCAGAAATAGATTTAGCCCGCGATACGAAAGCACGTGTTGTAAGATTGCTTCGTAACCGTGAACAAGGACAAACATTCACAACGGCACAAAACACACCAGAAGCGGTATTGATAAGAGCGATCGAGCGCATGCAATTGGAAGAAGAAAAGAACTTGCTTACACAACGTTTCCGCGATGCATTTTCAATGGGGACAATGGGAGCAGGTGGAGAAATTTTTGAATTATGGTGCAGGGAAGATGAAGATGAAAGTAAACATGTATTGTTACATTCTGGATATTATTTCGACTTGTTCACAAATCGTCATAATAGTGATTTAGAATTTAGGGCTTGGGAAGCATCTGTTGCGTCACGTAGTCAATCATATGTTGATTCCGTCGTGCGTCGCGCTCGTGACCAATATCGTTTGAATGTTGAACGTGCTATTGACAGATTTAATCGTGGTATTGATACAGAAGGTTCAATTGCACAAGCAATTATTAACCTAGACCCTAACCAAGGTCCTACATTGAGAGATGTTCACTGGGTTCCTCAATCATTGATTAACAACTACTTTACGGTCAGCCACGTTCTAGTCGGATTTACTCAAGAAGAACAAGCACAGGTACGCGAATTGGAAAGACAACTTGCAAATCGTGAAATTACACAAAATGATTTTATTCGTGAACGTGATGCAATGCGTACTGGGTTAACTACACGCGAAAGAAGTTTAGAAAACGGGAACGAATTTGGTCCAGAACTCAGTGTGAATCAAGTTTTCAATATCATTAATAGTGAGGTAACTGGCGCGCACAACCCACAAGAAGTATTCCGTGACCTTATGTTCAGATTTACCGCGGACAGTGCTACATTAAATGCACCTTTTGAATACACAATGGGTGTTGATGTACGTGAAATAGACGCAGACGGGAACAGAGTTGGTCAAGACATGAATAGTGGAATGGTTGAATCGTTTACAATCGCATCGCGTGAACTTCGTGAAAATGGTCAAATTGGTGATATCAGTGGGATTGTATGGTCTCAATTCGGTGCACACATTATTATGTATACACGTGATTTGTCTGATTTTATTTTCTCGAATTCAATTTCTATGTTTAACCAAACACATGAACAATTCTTATTTGCAACACAAAGCAGCCACGGCAACCAAACATTCTTTGACACAATAGTTGAAACATTAACAAGACCAGAATATCAAGCGGCAGAAGATGCAATCATCGCAACATTCAAACAAGGTCGTACAATTACAATCTTCCCAAGGGTATTCAGAGATTTGTGGAATTAAAAAATATAATAGCCCCGTCCGCGGGGCTTTTATTTTGGTTATGTTTGTGTTATAATCAGATATCTAATGAAAGAACATGAGCAAGAGGTTTTTGATGTAAAGGATGAAATCGGTGTTGAAGAAACAACCGATGATATTATGGTGTCTGAGACGACGTCGCCATTTGCGCAATCTCGCGGCCAACGGTTGAAAATTATAATTTCCCGATGGTTTTTGCCTGTTAATTTATTTTTGGCGGTTTTGATAATTCATTTCACAATGAACAGTGGGGAGGTCGCTTTCCACGAAATATTTGACATCCAATTAAATTGGTGGTGGTTGGTTGCCGGTGTAGGAATTATTGTTTTAATAAACATAATGGAAGCCGCTCGATTGCAAATGATTATGAAATTAACGACGGGAAGACGTGACTTTTGGTTGTGTTTGCGAACCTATATATTAGAATGGCATTATAATTTGTTGACGCCGATGTATTCGGGTGGTAAGGCCTATAAACCATATTATCTTTACAAGCACGGATTTACTGTTCCCGAAATTTCTTCTATATCAATTTCAAATTATGTCGTTGGACGTGTTGGTTATCAATTGGCTACGGGTGGAATATTCTTTATACTTTTACATAGAATTAGCGATCTTGATGGAAGTGCGATTTTGAATGCCGGAATGATTACTGGTACGGTTTTTACAATGGCGACTAGTGTTGCTATTGTTCTTCTTGCATTCGGTAGTGGCTTACCGCAAAAAATAGTTAATCTGGTATTGAAATTATTGTTCAAAACGCGTTTTATTAAAGACAAGCAAAAATTTAGAAAGAAAACAGATGAAACAATGTGGCGTTACCGAGTAAATATGCGTCGTTTGCGAAAACGTCCGTTAATTTTATATGGAACAATAGGGATTGCAACATTGGCTTTCTTTTTGCGGTTAAGTTTATTATGTTTCATATATGCTTCTTTGTTTGGGTGGGATTGGTATGCTGTGCCTTTGTTGTTGCTTGGAATTGTATTGGTTGAATATACGGCTAAATTAATGCCGTTGCCGGGTGGCACGGGTGCTATGGAGTTTGCGTTTTTGTCTATGTTTGCCTCATTTATATCTGCGCCACAAATTTTTGTTGCCGTGGTTATATGGAAAATTGCTACCTATGTAATACCAATTTTGAACGGAATTCCAGTCATAATTTATAACAGAATTAATAAACATAAATTTGCACGAAACATTGACCTTTCGGGCAAAATGTGATATAATGTAAAGCATATATATTATGGAGGTGATAATATATGAGCGAAAATTATAAAAAATCATTTTACAATGTAGCGACAGATGAAATCATTTATATGGATGATAGAGTACCAATGCCCATCAAATCTGTATCGACACTTAAATACTCTGAAAAAAAGTTAGCGAATGTATCATCTAGGTTTAGGCCTTCACGATTTGATGACGAATATGAAAGTTATGACAAATACACAAAGGGTTCATACGTAAAAATTAACGGATATCCTGTTGAAATGCCAAGATTAAAAATCTTTGCAAAAAATAATGGTATAGATATAGAATGTATTGGTACAGTAATTAGGGCATATGAAGAATATAATAAAAATTATGTGACAACTTATAAGTGTACTAAGGAAGTAAATATAGATGTAGAGAAGCCAGCAGTATAGTTATTCACCAATTACAAATACTAAATAATGGGCAAACTAAAAAAAGTTTTAACAATAGCGGTAAGTATCGTATTTACCGTTTTTCTTTTGGTTATTGAGTGTGGTGCGATTGCAATTGGATGTATTGCATATGACGGAGTTCAAGATGCGCCAAAGGTTGTGTATACGCAAGGTGGTATGGTAGTTTATGACTCTACTGAAAAGCCAACCGAAGAATGTGATATGAAAATACGCCGAGTTGTAATTGATGCCGGGCATGGAGGACGTGATGGCGGTGTCACGAGTTCAAATGGATTACGTGAAAGCGATGTGACCTTAAAAATTTCGCAACATCTTAAATTTGAATTGGAGGTTAATGGTTATGAGGTAACATTAACCCGCAACGATGATGAAGGTTTATACGATGAAGATGTATCCAACAGAAAACGCGACGATATGCGCAAACGTCATGACATCATTGAAATTGTCCAACCAGATTTAGTGGTATCAATACATTTAAACAACTTTATAAGGGATAAATCTGTTCATGGGTTGCAATGTTTTTATCAAAAGGGTAGGGAAATTGGGCAAAATTACGCAAATCAAATCCAACAAAGTTTGAATAAAAGCGGTCTTTTTGACAGAGATCGTACCGCAATGTCGGCAGATTATTATATCTTGGAAACGGAATATCCGTCGGTGTTGATTGAATGTGGGTTTTTATCTAATGTGGAAGAAGAGAGAAGGTTGGCGAGTGATGAGTATCAAAGGGAGTTGGCGAGAGAAATTGCCGAGGCGATTGTAGATGTTCTTGGATAGGACATCATGCAGGTTCTTTTTGGGACGCCAAAAAGAACCAAAAAGCGGCAAGGGGAGGCTTGCGATTGCCTCCCCCTGCACCCCCTCCCTAAACGCAGTTGCCTGATATATCGCTTCGCGGTTGTGGAGGAGTGTGACAGCTGAAATTTGGTTTTTAAAATCATTTACGAGTGTTTTACCGCACCGTTGCCTAATTCTCAGCAGAGAATATTTGCACTTTTCGACTGCTTTGCTGATTTGATTCATCATCTTTCGATATCTCTCGCCATCATTCGTCAAAATTTGCACCATGCGAAATGTTATAAATTTACGTGGTCAAGCATAAGGCGGAATCTTTAAAATCACTGTTTATATTTTTGAAATACTTTGCATTTGCGGTTGTTATTTTTGTGTTGTGGATGGCTCGTATTGATGCGGGGATTTCGCCATTTGCAATTGCATTTTTATTTGCCAGCATTTTTTTACCGTTGAAATATTATGTTATCGCACCCATTGCTTTTGTGCTTGCCTTCTTTGTGGATTTTTCACAATCTTTTGTAATTGCCAATGCATTTGCCGTTGGAATATTTGTGGTATTTGCAATAATATTTGAGAAAAAAATTGCTAAATTAAAATTGAAAAAGGGTGCGGACATCGGAATTACGGTAGGCGCATTCGTTGTTGCCAATATCTTGTTCATTGTCAATGCATACATGTCGGATGGTATTGCAGAACCATTTTTCCAATCGATAATTGCCGCAATCATTGGTGCGATTTTTGTAATTACTATGTCTGTTCTTGTGAAGGCGGCGTTAACACGTCGTGGGAAAATTCCATGGACATTAGACCAAAAAATTTGTTTGAGTATCTTTATTATTATCTTTGCGCTTGGGTTGGGCGGGCTTGAAAATCAATTCTTTTCTGTTCATAAGTTTATTTCTATTCTCATCATACTTTGTGGTGTGTATTGGTTTTCGCCGAAAGGTACTTTAATAATCGCAATATGTTTGGGGTTGGGGCGTTCGTTCCTTGCGCTTAATCTTAATTTTGTTGCTATATATGCTGTATTGTGCGTGGTTGTAATCGGATTTAAAACACGCCATCCATATTATTCTATTGTTGCGCTTGTCCTTGCCGATATTGTGCTTGGTACGTATTTTTCGGCCTATGTGGTTTATAACATCTATTCTATTATTCCGATATTGGTTGCCGTTGCCGTGTTTCTTGCGGTGCCTAAGAAGATTTTATCGTTCATCAACTTCAATTATTATTCATTGGGCGGCGGGGCGGCTGCGAAAAATACTATCAACCAAAACAGGGTGGGTGCATATCACAAGTTAACAAATCTGTCTGCGGTATTTTCCGAAATGAGTAACATTTACAAAGGCATGATAACGCCCGATTTGAACACCATTGAATCCGCAAATTTGGTAACGACCAACATAATAAGCGGCACATGTGAAAATTGCCCGAACAAGGCAAATTGTAAACAAACAACACAAGATGCCGAGGCAATTCGTCTAGGGATATTTCAAATGGTGAAAACCGGTTTAGAACGTGGCGTTGTGAATTTTCTCGACACGCCACCAGTAATGTCAATGAAATGTGTGAGATTAAATACATTAATGACACAAGTCAACCAAATGATTGAAAAGACAATGAAATTGCATCGCAAAAACGAAACGATGGCAAAGGGTAAAATTTTAATGAGCGGTATGTTGGACGGCGTGGGACAACTAATGATTAATTTTGCTGGTGAATTGACGCAAAACATCACATTTGACGATGAAAAGACAATCGCAATAAAGGATGACCTTTTGTGTCATGCGATTGTCGTGTCCGATTGTTTGATTACAAATAATCGCGGTGAGTATACCGTGAATGTATTAATCCCAAAAGGCGATATAGAAAACAAAGCAATTGAAAAAGTCACCAGCAAAATCTGCGGACACAAAATGGTGATTGAATCAACAGATTATACACAAACGGCCGGATTTTGTATGGTTACATTGAAAACGGCACCACGATATAGCGTCGTATTTGGTGTAGCCCAAATCGGCAAAGGTCAAAGTCCACAAAACGGCGATACATATTCGGTGTTGAAAATTTCGTCAGACAAAACCATGATGGCGGTATGTGATGGTATGGGACACGGGTCGGAGGCCAGAAAAGCGAGTACATTAGCATTGTCACTTGTAGAAAATTTTTATAAGGCCCATTTCCCGCATGAAGTCATAATGTCAAATGTCAATCAATTGTTGACAATTACTGGTGGTGAAACATTTTCGGCGCTTGATATTGCAATATTTAATTTGTCACGTGGTGAAGTTGATTTCATAAAAATGGGTGCGGTAGATGGTTTCATAAAACGCGATAGAGAGGTAGAAGTTATTGAGGCGGGTTCATTGCCGTTGGGAATACTCGATGAAATGCAACCGAAAATCACGCATGCGGTGTTGAAAACTGGTGATTATATAATACTTGTCTCCGATGGGGTGTTGGATGCGTTTGCGCTTGACCGATTTGGTTTGGCTAATTTCATAAACAACATCACCCCTAAAACCCCGCAAGATTTGGCGGACGAAATCATGCAAGAAGTCATGAATAGAAGCAACCGCAACCCAAGTGACGACAGCACGATTTTGGTTGGAAAGTTTGTGGAGAGGTAACTCTTTGACTTAACGCCAACTCTATATTAAAATAAGACCATGAAAAATCTTGATTGCATCAGCACACTTATAAACCATTTCACACGTCTATCTGGGTGTGGTTATAAAACCGCCGAAAGATATGCTTACCAAATTATTGAATCCGATATTGACTTTGTTAAAAGTTTTGCCGCCGCCATGGTGAACGCCAAGGAACGTGTAAAATTTTGCAAGGTATGTGGTAATTTTACGTCGGACGAAGATTGTGGAATTTGTGAACGCCGCATTGAAAGTCGCGTTGTGTGCGTTGTGCGTGATCCGCGTGATGTAATGGCAATTGAGAAGAGCGGGGCATTTAATGGGAAGTACCATGTTTTGCATGGTGTAATTTCCCCACTTGATAAGAAGGGTCCAAACGATTTGAATTTAAAGAGTTTAATAACAAGGGTTCGCGACGAACAAATTGAAGAAGTAATTATTGCAACAAACCCCGACGTAGAGGGCGAGGCAACCGCAAATTACATAGCGGCATTGATTAAACCAAGTGGTGTTAAAGTAACAAGATTGGCGCAGGGATTAGCGATGGGAGCGCATATTGAATATGTTGATGAGGTTACAATTGGGGCGGCAATTACAAATAGAGTGATGATTTGAAAACTCGTGCCGTGCCGTCCGCAATCCGAACAAGACTCGTCCATCTTTGGTCGAGAGTTGGGGTGTAGTGTTCTCGTCGACATTCGGATTGCGGACGGCACGGCACGAGTTTTCAAATCTTGGGAGTTACTGGAAAGAATAGGAGGGGATTTATGATTTTATCTAAGAAGATTCATATTGCGCAATTAATCGGCGATATTGATGGCGATGGTGTTTATAGTGTTGATGAAAAATTTGTACGGACATTAAAATTTTTGCCTAAGGTAATTATTAAAAATCCAAATAAGATTGGGGTTGGAAAAGATTATATAGAGATACAAACAACGGGTGATAAACCATTTCATTTTCTTTTAGATGGAAATAAACTTTATTTACGAGAAGCGGTTTATGAAATGGCGGGGATGAGTGCCGTTACATATTTGACCCCATTGGGTGAAAGTGTTGTTCCGATGAAGGAATTCTATATTAATGAAAATGCAATAATGGATGAGGACATAGGGAAATGGTATAATGAAGATGATAAAGAAATTGGTGAGTACGCAGTAGGTGTAGATGGCATCAAACAAAGACGACAAATACGAAAACAATTACATAAACAAATTTTGCGTGAACATGAACGTTTGGCAAAGGGTGTGATGCGCTTTGCCAATAAAACTTTTGATAAAAATGGCGAATGCGAAAGTTGTTTGTTATTGAACGGCGAATTAAATAAGGTGACCGAATCGGCGAATATACTTACACGTGGTGGTTTTTCAACATTTAATGTTTTTCGTGTTCAAGCACTTGCCATGTTGATTGATAGGTATGATTTACAAGGCAATGAAAATATTTCGCCCATCTTTGATAAAATTGGCAAAGTGAATGGGAAGATAGATAATTATGCTTTGAACAAATATAATAACGAACACAAGGTAAAGACAGATAAGGTTAACGACATAGCCCAAGAAAAAAGTAATTTTGGAAGATTTGAATTTAATGAACAAACGGAAAAGAGGCGGGTTGAATTTGATTCGCAATATGCCATTCATGGGGTAAATGTTTCGCCGTCCCTTATGTCGGATGATGTTGATGTTAGTGACAATATATGGGAAAAGATGAGTGGTAAATGCATAATGCAAATGGGTGCACATGTGGTCGCGGTGCCAGAACCAAGGGTACAACGTGAAAGTACAAAAGAAAGGAATAAACACCAGTCCAAAAAGAAGGTGACACAATCACAAGATATGGATATAATTGTAGAAGATATTAATTCAAAGGAGATATAAATGAACAAAGCAACAATCAGAGAGCTTGCAGGACGTGTGAAAGGAAAACGCGTGTTTCTGCGAAGTGATCTCAACACCCCTCAAGACAAGGAAGGTAACATAACCGACGATACACGCATCAGGGCAAGTCTTGACACCATTCGTTATTTGGCGGACAAAGGTGCACGCATTATTTTAAGCGCCCATTTAGGCAGGCCGAAATCAAAGGCGGATACACAATTTACTTTGAAGCCAATATATGAAAGATTGTGTGAGTTATTGCCACAAACAAAAATATTTTTTGCGCCGGATTCAATTGGTCCAGAAGTTGAAAAGATGGTGTCAAATTTAGGCGATGGTCAAATTTTATTGTTGGAAAATATTCGTTTTTACAAAGAAGAAAGCGAAAACGATATGGCACATGCAAAAAAATTGGCAAGCCTTGCAGATTATTATGTTAATGACGCGTTTGGTGCGGCACACCGTGCACATGCATCTACAGAAGGTATCGCAAAGTTTCTTCCCGCCGTATGTGGCTTTTTAATGGAAAAGGAAATAAAAATCTTGGGTGAGGCCATCAACAACCCACGCAGACCACTTACCGTTATCATGGGTGGAAAAAAGGTCAGTGACAAAATGGGTGTTATTAACGGATTGTTGCAGGTAGCAAACAATTTATTAATCGGTGGTGGGATGAGTTACACATTCGCCAAAGCCCATGGTGGAGAAGTAGGAAATTCTATCGTAGATGAAAGTAGTATTGATTATTGCAAACAAGTAGTAAAGGACGCAAAAGCACGAGGAGTAAACATGATAACCGCGATTGATTCGGTTGTTGCAGATGATTTTTCAAACGATGCACACACAATGGTTGTTCCAACAAATAAAATTCCCGCAGGTTGGGAGGGACTCGACATTGGCGAGAAAACTATCAACGAATTCAAAAAAGTAATTGCTAAAAGTGGTACTGTAATCTGGAATGGACCATTGGGCGTATCCGAAATGCCAACATTTGCAAATGGTACAACACAAATAGCAAACGCAATTTTAGACAGTGGTGCAGTAGCAATTATCGGTGGCGGAGATGCGGCGGCGGCGGTTGCAAGAATGGGAATTGCCGACCGATTCACACACATATCAACAGGTGGCGGTGCAAGTTTAGAATTTTTAGAGGGCAAGAAATTACCAGGTGTAGAGGCGTTGTTAGGAAAAGAAGTAAAAATTTCGTAACTAGTAAACTGGTGAGAGTATCCGAAAATTATACCACCCTGAGCGAAGCCGAAGGGTCTAGCGAATGCGTATAGCAAGGCTTCGCTCAGGATGATATGATAAAATCCGATACTGTAGTAAAAACAAGGAGAATTTGAAATGACAAGAAGAACAATATTTGTAGTAAGTTGGAAGGCCAATATGGGTACGGTAGCAGAGGCCAAAAGATATTGGACGGAATTAATGGCGCCCGCAGCATCATTTATCCATGAGGTAATTGTATGCCCATCGTTTGTGCATTTAGAAACATCTCAAGCAATGTTGCCGTCTACAATTAGGTTGGGTGGGCAAGATTGCTCTCAACATAGTAATGGGCCGTATACCGGCGAAATTACCGCAAGTGCATTGAAGGATCTTGGGGTGACATATTGTATGGTTGGGCATATGGAACGCCGTGCGCTTGGCGACACCAACCAAATCATTAACAAGAAGATTAAACAATGTCTTGCAAATGGTATTAACCCTATCATCATAATTGGGGAGGACATCCACGAATATAATGCCAACAAAACACGTGAAGTAATCGAACGTCAAATGCAGGAGGCTCTTGTCGGGATTAAAGAATACGACAAGTTAATATTTTGTTATCAACCCGCTTGGTCTATTGGTACCGGACATTATACTTCGGGTGAGTACACAGATCTTATAATAGATTGGATGCGTAAAGTTATGCAAAAAATCAGCGGAACTCCGGCTGCTGGTAACATTCCAATGTTGTATGGTGGTGGTGTGACATTATCAAATGCAAGAGAATATCTAGAATGTCCACAAGTAGACGGTATCATGAGTGGTCTTGGCACGACAAAGGCGGATATGGTCGCACAATTGGTAAACACAAAATTCACAATGAGAAAATTGGCGAAATAAGTTTAATAGCAAGTGTAGCCAACAAAAATAAAATCGGGCAAGTACGTCCGATTTTTATTTGTACTTTCAGCAAAGTCTAGTATAATTATCTTTATGAACAAAACAGTATTATGTATAATCGACGGGTTGGGAATCAACCCAAACCAACACGGAAACGCAGTAATGGCGGCCGACATGAAAAACCTATGGGGGGCATATGAAGGATTCCCATCGACCAATATAGTGGCAAGTGGGCAGGAAGTGGGGTTGGTATCCGAAAAAGACGCGGGCAGTTCCGAAGTTGGCCATAATGCAATCGGTGCTGGGCAAAGAATTAAACAAGGTCTTGCACTTTTAGATGATGCATTTGAAAGTGGAGAAGTTTTTGCGAGCGATACATGGAAAAAGATTGTCGCAAATTCTAAAGGGAAGAAATTACAAATTATCCATCTTTTAAGTAATGGACGTACACACAGTGACATTAATCATTTGTTTTACACATTAAAACAATGTGCGAAAGATGGCTTGACGGTATCAATTCATGCGCTTGCAGATGGTCGTGATGTTACTGCACAAAGTGTAAATCGATATATCAAGCAAACTCGTGATTTAATCAAAGAATATGGCGTCAATGCAAAAATCGCAACAGTAACAGGTCGTGCAGTTGCCTTTATGGACAGATATGACAGCAACCCTCAAGCACTGACAACGGGATTTGAAGTTGTAGTAGAAGGAAAGGCACCAATCACAAGCGACATCGAAAAATCGGTATTAGAAGAATACGCAAAAGGTCAAACACCAACCGATGAAAGATTATCGCCATTTGTTGTTGAACCAGAATGGCTTATCAAAAATGGCGAAACGGTAATATTATTGAATTATCGTGGAGACCGTGCTTTGCAAACTTGCGACTTGTTTAAAAATGGGAAATACATAACAAAAGAACAATTCAAAAAAATTGACAAGTGTATGTTTGTTGGATTGATGGAATATGATAGCGAATTGGGAATCCCCGAGATGTATCTTTGTCCGCCACCAAATATTGAAAATACATTATCGCATTGGTTGTGTGAAAAAAACGTGCGACAATTAACGGTCGCAGAAACCGTGAAATATGGACATATAACTTATTTCTTCAATGGGAATCGTGGAAAACCAATTTGCGATAAATTAGAAAAATGGATTGAAATTGATGGACACAAAGTTGGTGCAGCATACGATACAGTGCCACAAATGCGTGCAAAGGAAATCACGGAAACTGTGATAGATGCAATCAAAAGTAACAAATATGATTTTATAAAATTTAACCTAGCAAACCCAGACATGGTGGGTCACACTGGAAATATGGAAGCAACCGTGATTGCATGTAAAACGGTGGACGAATACATTGGCAAAATGATTGAGTTATGTAAAAAAGAAAAAATCAATTTCATAATCAGTTCAGACCATGGGAACGCAGAAGAAATGTTAGACAAAAACAACCAACCGGGAACAACGCACACTGCAAACCTAGTACCATTAATTGTCATGCCATTTGCTGGCAATAACTACAAAATCAAAGAAGGCACATTTGGATTAACAAACATAGCGGCAACAGTGTGCGAATTGTTGGGCGTAGAGGTCAGCCCGCATTTCAATGAGGGGATTATACAAAAGAATTGAAGATATAATACAAAAAGAGGCTCAACTGAGACCTCTTTTTATTTGATACCTTAAGCGATTATTTTTTGTCTTTTCCGAAGAAACCCTTAACACCCAAAATAGTTGGAACAATACCGAGAGTAAATAAGAAAACAAACCCAGGCACCGTGTAAACCGTTCTACGTAAATTGATCGCGGCTTCTCTAAGTGCATCGGATATTATATTACCACCTTCTGGTATATCTTGAGTCATTGCGTTAATTAAGCCGATTATAACAAGTACACTCACAACAGCACCAGTTATAAGCATAAGCAAACTTGAAATCTTGTTTAGACCAAGCGCATTTAATATCATTGCTGCTGCTAGTCCAACAAAACCAGCAAGTACACCAATATAAATAATTATGTCTATGAAGTCTGGATCATTAAGTCCAGCCAAGAAAATAATCATGAATATTGCACCTAAGATAAAGACTAGAGCAAGTGATAATGAAACCCAATTTTTCTTTAACATATTTAATTCCTCCTTTTAATTGATATTTACACGCTAAAGAGGTTAGTTTAATTTCCGACACACTTTGCAGTGCATACAATAAGTATATGTGATTTTGTTAAAATAACAAAACCATTTAGTAGATTTGCTAGCCACAAATGGTAATACATGGTATCATATCCACCATGATTACAACACAAAATGTTTCTTTACAATTTGGAAAGCGTGTGCTTTTTAAGGATGTCAATATCAAATTTTTGCCTGGTGAATGTTATGGTATTATTGGTGCGAATGGGGCGGGGAAGTCGACCTTTCTAAAAATTTTGAGTGGTGAAATTTCGCCCAACAAAGGTGAGGTCATTATACCGCGTGGAAAACGTATGTCGGTTTTGTCGCAAAACCAAAATGCTTTTGACCATTTGACCGCCGCGGACACCGTGATTTCTGGGCATGAAAGATTGTTTAAATTGAAAACCGAACAAGATGAATTGTATGCGTTGGGTGACGCGTTAACCGATAAACAGGGCGAACGTCTTGCAAATATTATGAATGAATATGCGGAAATCGACGGGTGGTCGGCGGATTCGGATGCACGAATGATGCTTAGTGATCTTGGTATTGAACATGAATATCACGATGTATTGATGGGTGACCTTGACGCGAAAATTAAGGTTAAGGTTTTGCTCGCACGTGCGTTGTTTGGTAATCCGGATATTTTGGTTATGGATGAACCTACTAACAATCTTGACATCAAGGGTGTACATTGGTTGGAAGATTTCTTGCTTGATTTTAAAAATACGACTATTATTGTTTCTCACAACCGACACTTTTTGAATAAGGTTTGTACACACATTTGTGACGTGGATTTTTCACAAATTTCTACCTTCATGGGGAATTACGATTTTTGGTATGAAACAAGCCAATTGATTTTACGTCAACAAAAGGAAGCAAATAAAAAAGCAGAATCGCGTGCAGAGGAATTAAAAGATTTCATCGCAAGGTTCAGTGCAAACGCATCTAAGAGCCGCCAAGCAACATCACGTAAGAAAGAACTCGCGAATTTGAAGATTGAGGACATCAAACCATCCTCGCGTAAATACCCATACATTAACTTTGACATGGAAAGGGAAGTAGGTAACGAAATTTTGGTTGTGGAAAATTTGACACTCAAGGGATATTTCAAAAACGTATCGTTCCGTGTTAATAAGGGCGACAAGATAGGGTTCTTGTCTAACAAGAGTTTAATTATCTCGAAGTTGTTTGACGTTATATCGGGCAAAATACAACCAGACAGCGGTGAGGTTATCATGGGTAAAACAATTACACCAAGTTATCTGCCTTCAAATTATTCCGAATATTTTGACAAGTGTGATATGAACTTAGTCGATTGGTTGAAACAATTTTCTACCGATACTCACGAAACATTTGTGCGTTCTTGGTTGGGTCGTATGTTATTCACCGGTGAAGAATCCCAAAAAGAGGCCAAGGTGCTTTCTGGTGGGGAAAAGGTGCGTTGTATGTTGGCTAAGACTATGTTGAATCGTGGTAACTTATTGATACTTGATGAACCGACAAACCACCTTGACTTGGAATCCATTCAATCGCTTAACGAAGGCATGAACAAGTACAAGGGCGTTATGTTATTCGCAACCCAGGATGAGGAGATCTTGTCAACGGTAGCAAACAGAATTATTGAAGTTAATGAAGACAAATTTGTAGATAAATTAATGGGATATAAAGAATTCATAAATCGTAATTGATAAAATATTAATATTTGTTTTAAGAGAGGTCTGTATCGGCCTCTTTTGTTTGGTTATCTGTTGTTTTTGTCGAAATCTGTCGGGAAATGTCGCATGGGGATGGCGTGGGGTAATTGACTTGTGTTGATTTGCCATAGTAATATTGAGACAACATAAACGATTTAAGGAGAAAATTAGAATGACAATAAAAAATAATCCACCGTCTCAACAACAAATAAGCAGGGCAAAAACACTACTAAACATATGGAACAGAATTGATCGCCATGTTGCTCATCATGAAAAGTTGATTACATTAATCGCCCAACATTCATTTGATGCGGGAAGTGGTGCCGATGAATTGATCAACAAAATCATAGACCGTATGTTCAACAAGGAGAGGTTGTGTATACTTAAAAATAAAATTGAAAGTCTCGCTATGTCTTTGTCTGGTGGATGTGCGCAAATAATCAGATTTTATTTTTTGGATAAAATACCTACCACGGAAATATGCATCACAAATGGTACAAGTTCACGCACAGTATTTAGACAATTGAAGACCGGGGTAGAAGAATTTGCATCACGTTTGGGTGAAATTGGTATGAATACATATACCTTCAATGACTTATTAAAAGATTATAGTTGGATAAAAGGTATATACGAACAAGTATGCAATGGTGAACAAATAATATAGTCAAACAAGTAATTTTATGTTATCATAACAGCACAGGAGATAAGCGAATGAGTGATAAGATTAAGTTCAGCGGCGTAAAAGTACAATTCGAATCTGGTGCGACAAGGGAAATCAAAGGCGACGATAAGGGAAGGTGTGATTTGTTACCATTAAAGGCGGTAAGTGAAGTTTTAAAAAATAAGGACAAAGACGAGGTATTGAAAGATATTTCAAAATTTGTTGATACAGGTGATACTTCTCATATTGCGAGTGCAATCCGAAAGTTTACCAAAAATCACACAAATAGAACCGATTGTGAAATGATTATTGAGGTATCAAAACAATATCAAGAAGGCGCAAGAAAACACGGGGAACGCAATTGGGAAAAGGGATTTCCAATCCATTCGTTTATAGACAGTGGCGTAAGGCATTTTCTAATGCACATAGACGGCAAGGTCGATGAAGCACACGACAGGGCCTTTATGTGGAACATGTTGGGTTGCATGTGGACAATGGAAAACAGACCAGAATGTATCGATATAGATTTTAAAAGTAAGTAAAATTTACCCATCCCCAACCCCCTCCCACTCAGGGAGGGGGTTTTTGTTTATGGGCGCTGCGCACCCAAACCCTTTTTAACTTTACTTAAACCCTCTTTTGATATACAATTAAATTATGGAAAAACACAAAAGACCATCTTGGGACGAATATTTCATGGACGTTATGGATGCGGTAAGTAAACGGGCAACATGTGATCGTGGCCGTTCTGGTTGCGTTATTGCAAAGGACAAAATGTTGTTGGCTTCCGGATATGTTGGTTCGCCAAAGGGTGCGCCGCATTGTGACGATGTAGGACATTTGATGAAGGAAGTCGTTAATGAGGATGGGACTTCATCAAGGCATTGTATGCGTACCGCACATGCCGAGGCAAATGCAATATGTCAAGCGGCAAAAAATGGTATATCAATTGACGGGGCAACGCTTTATTGTCGAATGACCCCATGCCGCAATTGTGCTATGATGATTGTGAATTCGGGGATAGCAAGAGTGGTAGTACAAATGGATTACCACGGAAGCAGCGCAGCAGAGAGCAAAGAAATGTTCAAGGCTGCTGGTGTTGATTTGGTTATAATGACGGATTCAAAACCAAATTATAAAGATAAGTAAAATTTAATTTGGTGGGACTTTTTAACGTTTAAAAGTTTCTGATTTTTCTATTGTATTTATTTTTTCAATGGCGCATAAAACATTTCACCATCGTGGCTTTGGAAATATACACCTATTATTAATTTTTTTCTACTGTTTATTATTGTGTATGCCGCGCGTTTTCTTGCACCGCCGATTACTCCGCCCGATGTTTTAAGGTTAGCCTCTACGAATACGTTGTATGCTAAAATGTTTCCTGCGTTATCGACTACTGTAATTCCATCTAGTTCTAACATAGATGTGAACACGTTGGCAATTGCCGTTAATTTCGGTTCTACGTTGTGTTGACCTTGGATATATAATTTTGAAAAGGAAATTGGTTCGCGTAACCAAATGCCGTCTTCTAAGAAATCGTCACGAAATTCGGATGTGGGGTAGTCCTTGTCGACTACCACGCAAATTGTTCCGTTAATATTTCTAAGAACGTTTTTGAAGATGTTTTTGTACATCGTTTTGATTTCGGTTGCTTTCTTTTGCGTTGCCTTTAATTTTGAAAAACTTGCTTCGACGAATTCATTGATTTCCTCATCCAGGTCGTTTACTACTTTGATATCCAATGCGAAGTTAATATTAATCTCGTTGCCTTTAATTGATTTCATGGTGATTGCCCATGCATTTTCGGGGTAGGCATAAATCCCAAAGACCTTTTCATCACGATCTTTGAGGTATTGGCTTTTGAAGATAATGTCCTCAAGACCCTGTTCCTTGATTGAGTTTATATTTTTGAAGATGCCATATGAAACATCATCTTCACCAGAATTTATGTAAATACACCAATCATGTTTGGTGAAGGGTACAAGTGCCTTCAAACGCGACGCAAACATGTGTTCGTTATCATCGCGAAACAATTCGATCTTGGAAGGGAAAGGCAACGATTTCATGATGGCATCGATATTATTTGTGAACAGAAGACGCGGACGGTATTTCGCACCCTCTTCTTCGTAATTGACCATCTTTGGGAAAAAGTTCATGAAACGGTTTTGCAACTTAATCGGGAAGTCGTCAAAATTGTCGCCCAAAAAGTCGACTATCTTGTTTTTCGCATCCAAATAAAAAATGTTTTCATTTAACATCGTGCGTTTCCAAATCCCCTAACCTACTATATAAGTATGTGTGATTATTGTCAAGAATTTTCGGTAAATAAGTTGATTATTTCGTATGTCGAGCGTGCAAAACCACCCAACCCCATCGGTCGCACAGAAAAACAAGACTGCTTTAGTCTTGAGAGTTTGTGATGGTATGAGAGACGTCGACATTTTTCTGTGCGACCGATGGGGTTGGGTGGTTTTGCAGTTTCTTTGCGGTGGGAGTCAGTCAAACCGTGTGTGCATGTGTTCTATTTATTGAAATGTGTATCCTACTTCGCTTAATCTTTTCTTGCACTCATCAAGTTCTTTCGGAGAAAACAAATGTGACCATTTTTCTACAATCAGTGCTTCCATTGTTAAATCAAGACGATTCTTTTCCCAAAGTGTTGCAAACCCATAAGTCATATAATCTTTCTGAGCAATTAATCTTTTGGCTGCCTCAAATCCTCCATAATTGTTGACCATGCCGAGAAATATTTTAGGCTCGTAATTCAAGCGAGAGCATTGGAAGTATATGTTCTTCATATCTTTGTGAAATTTATCTTTTTCTGTCATGCCAAATTATACACTGAACTGTCATTAAGTTCCAACAAAATTTTTTTGGCATCAACTGTTGTCCAGTAAGTTTGAGTGGGATTAATCACGTATTACTCACCGGAAACCCGTTTGATTTCAAATGTTCGACAATTTGACCCCATACGTTTTGTATTTCATCGGTTGTTAGTGTTTTTTCATGGCTCCCAACCGTAAATTGGATTGTATAACTTATTGTGCCGTCATCACGTTTGTATATGTCCTTTAATTTGTGGCCGAATGATAATGGGTGTGCGAATTTGTCTAATGCCGATTGCAATTCGCCGTATATCTTTGATGTTGTGATTGTGAAATCCAATGTTGTTTTTGGGAAGCGGGAAACAGTTTGCTTTTGTTTCGCTTTTGCATCGGGTAAAAGTTCCATTCGTATGCACATCATTGCTACATTCAATTTTGGGTCAATCGCATCACGCGACACAGGATGCAAAATACCGATTTTCCCGACGATGTCGCCGTCGATTGTGATGTCCGCGTTGTTCTTTGGGTGCATATACGGCTTGCCCGCTTTACCCAAGGCAAACGAATTTTTGTATCCGATTGAGTCTAGTAAATCTGTCGTCATGTGTGCGACTTCTTTATATAATTCCTCGCTTGATTTGCTCTTAGACGCGATTGCAACACCGACATATGTACACTCGATATTTTTTCGTGTCCACGCTTTGCCGATTTCGAAAACTCTTGCACTGTCGCTGTTCTTGTTTTTTGAGATTACACCGATAAGCGACGGTAAAATCTCGCTACGTATTTCGTCGCAACCTTGTGCCACACTGTTCATGATTTTTAGATGGCTTGGGGTGGTGATTTTTAGGTCTTTTAATGTCTTTTGGTCGTTCCATATGTATGTGTGGACTTCGTTTAGGGCGTATTTTTGGCTTAGGAAATCCTTGATGAAATCTTCGCGTTTCTTGTCTTGGCAAGGCGTGATTGGTGTGGTCGCAATCATGGGTGGGGTAGGCACAATTTTGTCGTACCCGTGTATGCGTACGATTTCCTCGATGATGTCGACGGGGATTATGATGTCTTTTGTTGCGCGCCACGTTGGGACTTGGACGATTATCTCTGTTTTTGTGATTGTTGGGTTAAATCCCAATGCCTTTAAATTCTTTTTGACTTCAACATAATTAAATGCCATTCCCACATATTTTTCAAGTTTCGCTTTTGGCAAAGTGATAGTGCGTCCCTTTGTCGGTTTAGATTCCACCCAATTGAAATTTGAAACGACTTTAGCACGTTTGTCATGTTGGGTAATCAATTTCATTGCACGTGCCGCACCTGTTTTATTTAGGTTGGTATCCAATGATTTTTCGTAACGCGTGCTTGAATCACTTCTGATACCCAATTCGCTTGAGGTCTTTCTTATGTTGGCGGCGTCGAATGTCGCGAATTCGAAAACCACCGAATTGGTGTCATCGCACACGAGCGAATTCGCCCCACCCATGATTCCCGCCAAAGAAACTGGAACGCCGTCGGATTTGATGAATGTGTATGAATCTTTAACGTCGAACGTTTGGTCTTTTAATGTTGTGAATTGTCCGCTTTTTACATGACCTGCCGACAATTTTCCAATCTTGCGTGCATCAAATGCGTGATTAGGTTGACCCAATTCCAACATGATATAATTGGATAAATCCACCAAAAACCCATGAGAATTAATGCCACAATAAAACAAACGGATTGTCATCGAAAGCGGGGAAGTTTTCAACTTAATATTGTCGATCTTAAACGCACCGAATGAATAACAATGTTCACTTTCGATGGAAACGGGTACTTGTGGAAGGTCTTTATATTTGTCTACGTTTTCGACTGGTAGCGGTTTTAGTTTTCTTCCGAAGATTGTTGCAAGTTCCCTTGCAATGCCATAATGCCCCCAAAGGTCTGGGCGGTTGGTAAGACTCTTATTATCTATTTCAAAAATAGTGTCTTGTAAATCGGGAATAGCAATTTCAATGGGCGTACCATTAGGGAGTTTTGTATTGCCAAGGTCAATCAAGCATGTTTGTGTCGCGGCAAGTCCCAATTCGTCGGCACCCAAACACATGCCGTGCGATGGCTCGCCCGCTAGTGATGCTTCACCAATTGTGAAATCGCCTAATTTTGCACCGACCTTTGCGAATGCGATGCGTTTTCCTACTTGCGATGATGTTGGACATCCGCAAACCACCGGAACGATTTTTGTGCCGTTATCCACCGTCAAAATGTTCAACGGTTTCTTTGAAGAAGGGTGGGGGCGCGATGTAATAATTTCACCAACAACGACGTTGGCGATTTGATTCCCACGATGTTCAAAACCCTCGACTTCCGCGGTTGCGAGTGACAAACGTGATGCGATTTCTTCTGCACTGATACCGTCCAAATCGACGAATTCTTTTATCCAGTTAAGACTTAGTTTCATTATGTTCTCCTATAAAAATGCGATGGTTAAATTGATTTCAACGCTTCCAAGTTGCCGCTGTTGAATACCCTTATGTCGCTTATGCCGTATTTCATCATTACTAATCTTGTCAATCCGAAACCGAATGCGAAACCTTGGTATTTGTTTGGGTCTACGCCGCCCATTTCCAATACGTTGGGATGAATCATTCCGCAACCGCAGAATTCAATCCAACCCGATTTTTTGCAAATCGAACAACCGTCTTTTGTCCCGCAGAAAATGCATGACATATCGAATTCAAACGATGGTTCGGTGAAAGGGAAAAACCCGGGACGTAATCTTACATCGATTTCCTTTTTGAATACCGTGGTCAATGCGGTTTTAAGGAAATATATAAGGTTTGATATCGTGATGTTTTCGCCGACCATCATTCCCTCGACTTGGAAGAACGCCATTTCGTGTGTTGCGTCCAAATTTTCGTTGCGGTAACATCTGCCGGGGAAAATTGCGCTGAACGATGGGCCGTGTTTTTTCAATAGGATGTTTTGCAGGGCGCTTGTGTGGGTTTTTAATACGTTGCCGTTTGATAACCAAAAAGTGTCTTGCATATCGCGGGCGGGGTGGTTGTTTGGCACGTTTACACTTTCAAAGTTTTCGTATTCTGTTACAATTTCGCGACCCGATTCTATATGGAAACCCATGCTTGCAAATACCTCTTCGACTTCGCGGGCGATCCTTGTGATTGGGTGTAATGAACCCGTTTCGCGGGTGATGTCGGGGATTGTGATGTCGACCAAATTGTCTTGCATTAATTTATTGTTCAATTCGCGTTCTTTGATTTGTGATTGTAATATGAAAAGTCGCGATTCCGTGTCGCGTTTCAATATATTGATGTCTGCACCAAACTTGCCGCGTTGGTCTGCGGGCAAATCTTTTATTGTTGCCATTTGGTTTGTGATGATACCACTTTTCGATAGGTATTTTTGGTGGAATGTTGCACAATCATTTTCATTTTTGATTTGCGTGATTGCCGCATCAATTTCTTTTTTAAGTTCGTTTATGTTCATGGGGTGATTTTACTATATATAAGAGAGATAATCAAGGAAAACACAAACAAAGAAAAAAAGGGCGCCAGCCCAATGAATTATATGTAAGGAAATGTCGGTATAAAGACATTTCCATTTCGCGCGATTAAATTAGAATCTTTCGCATGTGGTTTCAAAATGGCAACGATGCTCGTGTTCGCGGCCGCCGTGTTCACCGTGACCGTGTTCACGCTCCTCACGACGTTCGCAACGGCAACCATGGTGTTCACGACGTTCTTCTACCATACGGCAACGAACTTCGCATCTACATACACGACGTGGTCTTGGTTCTGGACGGCGTGGACAACAAAAACATGGATGACAACAATGTCTGTGTTCGCGACGGCATTCATGACGCCTTTCGTGATGGCCACAAAACCATTCTCTTAAACAATGAAGCATTTTTATTTTCTCCTTCTATATATATTAGTAAATTGGGTGTCGACTCCCTACGTCATTGTATTCGGGGAATATATAATCTGCCCCAGACCGTAAAATAAATTGACTATTTTATGGTTTCCATCTAATATTTAAACATAGTGAAAAAGTCGCGCAAACACAGAAAGGATTATAATGCGGGTATACGTAAGTTTATGTATATCACGTTGGGATTTTTGATTGTCATGGAGGTGTTGGCACTTCTTTTCCCAATGCTGTTGTTACGCGTTACAGAAATAATATCAGACGGTGTGTTAGACCCAACAGTAACAGAAGGCGAAGTTATCACATCTATGATTTTGAATTCTTTAATGGTGTTAGGGTTTATTATAGTAATAGCAATCGTTAGTTACGTGTCGGCATTCTTCTTTTCTAAATATTCAAACATGTATGCACAAAATGTTCGTCGTGAATTATTTAACAAATTTCAAAAGGTATCTACCGAAACAATTGAAAATTATGGAAGCGGTAAAGTATTGCCATCTGTGTTAATTGACACATCATGGATTGCCGCATACCAAAGACGTCTTTTGGTTGCCGCCGTAATTATTCCCATTGCTTTATTTGGAAGTTTAATCATGATGTTTCGATTGAGTGTAGCGTACAGTTTAATTGCGCTTGCCGCCATTCCTCTGATTGCAATATTTTATTATTTTGGATTGCGTCGAATGAATAAGATTATTCCCCCAAGTGTTAATGCCATGGATGATTTTTTCATCAATGTGAAGGAAGGTATTTCCGGCGCAAAGGACATTAGGGTGCTTGGAAAGGCGGAAGAACGTGCTAGGAAGTTTTCTACACCCGTATCTTTGCAAATTCGCCAGGGTGTTAATGCAGATATGTTGCACAATTTGTCTGGTGCGTTTACATCGCTTTTATTTACCCTTATCACAATTGGTATTTGGATTTATGGTGTTAATGCCGGTGTTAATGAAATGCATGATCTTGTTATATTGAATACGGTAATTCAATATACCGTTAGAATGCAATGGGCGTCACACACGGTGTTCGTGTGGTTTGTTGAACATATGCCAAGAATTTGGGTAACAAAAAAACGTTTCCAAGAAATATATGATTTACCAGAAGTTGAAACAGGTGCGGGATTAACGCATATTAATAAACCTGCTGAACCTACTTTGAATTTTTCTGGAATTGAATTTAATTGGCCTAATGGTTCACGTGGTTTGAATTTGAATTTGACCGTGCCATATAATACAAGAATCGCGATTGCCGGGGGTGTGGGCAGTGGTAAAAGCATTCTTCCCAAATTATTATTAAGACAAGCCGAACTTAGCGGCGGCGGTATTAATTTGAACGGTATTGATATTTCTTCTATAGATAGACATTACTTACGCCGTGAGGTTCTTGCATACTGTGGTCCTATGTCGCAATTTATCAATGGCACAATTCGTGATAATATGAAGGTACTCGCCCCAGATGTCAGCGACGATGAAATCGTAGAAATTTTTGAGGCTCTCGGTGCGCAAGATTTTATGGCAAGATTTGGCGATAGCTTCCTTGATTATGAATTGAACATTAACAAACGCATGAGTGATTCTGCACGTAATTTGTTAGGTATTGCGCGTTGTGCGTTGAAGCCTGCGTCTATACATATTTTCAATCAATGTTTTGACCACGTTAAGCAAGAGTATATTGCAAATTTAATGGCGTTTTTGAAACGATACAAAAAGACATGTTTATTTATTTCGTATGACCCAATGGTATGTCGTCATTGTAACGAAGTTTACGTATTGAAAAATGGTAAAATCACGGGCAATGGAAACCATGCCGAATTGTTAAAAGAAAATGCAGATTACAAAAAATTCTACGCATCAACAAGTGGTACAATTGCCGTTGAAGAAATTGTTGTTAAAAAAGAAGTTGAAGACACTCAACCAGAACAAGGGCAACTTTTTGAATCAATGTCATCACAAGCAACATCAGCAGGGGAGGTGGTTCAATGAGTCAATCCGAAAAAACACCTTTCATGCAAAAACCATTATTTCGTGTAGTGTCCATGTTCTCACATCTTAAATGGCGTATTATTGGTTTGATTGTTGTTGGTATGATTGGAATTGCAATGTTTTCCTTCATGCCTACATTCACGGCGAATGTGTTTAATTCTTTAGAAGAAACATTGTTAGCCGGGGTAGATCCGCAATTTGCCTTCATATATAGACAACTTATTATCTTTGGGTTGCTTGCATTGTTTAATGAGGTCTTTCAAATATTTGCAATGTTCACAATTTTAAAATACGAAAGAACATTACAAGAAAAAAGTGTAAACGATTTCAAACGTAAATTGGATTTAGTACCAATCAGCTTTCTTGAAAATTTTTCGGAAGGTGATCTTGGTCGACGTGTTGCTACACAAGCAAAATTGATGGTACGTCATTTGTTATCGGTAATTTACAGAATGGCACGTACAATATTCTTCTTTATTACTACATCTATTGCTATGTTTTCTATTTCTTGGATATTGGCACTTGTGGTTATTTCATCGTTGCCGCTTTGTATATTGACGGCGAGATTTGTATCCAAGCGTACACAAAAACATTTTAACCATAATAACAAGGTCGTTAATGAAGCATCGGGTTTTGTCGGACAAAAAATTTCATTACACCAATTTAACAACGTTCACGGATTAAAGGGTGCAGAAGAGGAATACGAGGTATACAACGAAAGGGAAGCCAAATCGCGATTGAAAGAAGAAATGGCGATGGAATTCAATGCCATCTATATAACATTTATTCAAAACTTTTATTTGTTGTTGGTTACTGTTGTGTTTGGTATTTTGTTTATTAACCGAATCGTTCCGGAATTTGGTGCATTACCGGCCTTCATTGTTTTCTCAAACAGATTTTTGGCAAACGTTGTTATTGTTACCGAAACAACTAATGTGTTGCAGGCAATCAATGCACGTGCGCCTATGGTGTTTGAAATCATGGACCATCCAGACACACTAACAGAACGCGAACACATTGACATCGAAAAAATCGGCGATATAGAATTCAAAGGCGTTTCATTGATAAGAGACGGTGAAAAAATTCTAAACAATATTAACTTCACAATTCCACGTGGTAAAAGCATAGCAATCGTAGGACCGACCGGCGGGGGTAAGAGCAAAGTTGTCGATGTATTATCAAAGTTTGAAACATTAACAAGTGGTGAGATATTGGTTAATGGGGTAGACCTATCCGAAATTAACCGTGATTCATATTACAAATTAATGGGTGTAGCATTTGAAAGACCTTTCATTTTCAAGGGTACGGTTGCCGAAAATTTGTTGTACGGTGTGCGACGTGCCATGCCTGAACAGGTTATGAACATCACAAGAAAATTGGGCAGCCATGATTTCATCGAAAAACTCCCGCACCGATATGAAACAGAATTGACGGCGGACACATTCACATTAACAACATCACAAAAACAATCGATTAACATTGCGCGTACAGTATTAAAGGCAAGCGACCTTGTGATTTTTAGTGGTGCGTATTCAACGGTGGACACAATAACGGAAAAAGAAACATTTGAAAAAATCATGTCAATGCACCCAAAACAAACCAAAATATTTGTAACCAACCGTCTTGCAGGCGTCGAAAAATGTGACCAAATATTATATATGGAACGCGGGCAAATAATAGAAAGCGGCACCCACCAAGAATTGATGAAGCAAAAGGGTAAATATTACGAAGTGTTTATGAATAATTAGGGTTGTGTTGTCGACAAATTTCGACATTGATATTATTTGACAGTGTATCTGATTTGCTATATCTTAAATCAGATGAGAAAAACAAAAGTTTTGATAATTGTGGGTGCTGTGCTATTAATGGGGTTAATAGCTCTGGTTATTGAAAGTATTATAAGACATTTGTCAAATAGAAATCCAGAGGGTTCGCCAGAAACGATGGAAATACGTCTGTGGGACACAAGGTTTTCACCAATCTTAATGGCTCTAATTAGTTTGAGTATTTTTGCAATTCTAATTATTATTTTATACAAAAAGAAACAAGGGAGAGAGGAGGAGAATTCCAAAAGTGAATAAAATTTTATTGAGAATAGCTACATTGGTGTGTTTGGTGATATTTGCCTTTGTTTCTTTTGGCTTTTCTTTTGAAAGAGAAGGGGACTATCTGTTTGAAGATGGTGTTTTTGAATACAGTAATAATGTCGAAATAAATGAAAGGTTAATTAGAAATATATTCGGCAATGCGTTTGCTGAGAATTTATCAAGAAGTAATTCTATATTTGAAGATGTTATCAGTAGATATAGGGTTATTAAACCTGTAACAATGTCAGAAAATAGTGTATTCCAAGAATGGGAGTATACAGAAAATTTTGCTGGTGTTTGGTATGATTCGAATGGAAATCTTAATGTTGGTGTTACAAATAGATTCTTTGAAAGAAGTCAGCAAGGGGTTATTTACAACACTCATGTATTTTCATATAATTTTTTGAACAGTGTTCAAGGCTTAGTTTCTTATTTAATGCCAAGATATTCTATCATTAGTTCTTCGGTTTTGCCACAATATAATGTTGTTGAAATTACTATATCCGATAAGGCATATATCTCCAATATTACTCAATATCTTTCTAGGTTGTCTGGTTTCAGACTATCTGCTATTAATTTTATATTTAGCACCATTTTACCAGAAGCATCATCAAGAGAAATTCATTCTGGTTCCAGGGTTACTAGCGGTGGTTTAAGGACCGGCACATTATCCGCAAAGGCAAGATGTCTTAGAACTAGACGAATGGGTGTTATTACAAATCAGCATGTATCGCCAGTTGGTACAAATTTAAGATTGGGTGGACCACTAGGAACGATGATAGGAACTACAACATCAGGTCAATATGGTGGTAGAATTGACGCGTCATTTACCCCATTCAATGATGCAGGTGCTTGGAATTTTACATCATCTGCTGCTCATGGGAATACTGTGATACCAAGAACTTACTTGGCACAACAAAATAGTATTGTTGTCGGCCTGCCTGTAGTAAAGTTCGGTCAGACAACTGGAAGAACTATTGGGTCTATTCGTTCTCTAAATTATGGCTGGTCATATGCAAATGGTGTTAGATTCCATAATAAAATTCAGCATACCGCGTATACCCGTTCTGGTGATAGTGGTTCGCCGCTCTTTACAGTTCTAGCAGATGGCAGACATCTTCAATTGGGAATTGTATCACATAGCCGATTTGGCCAAGGTGGTTTGACTGCTTATGCAAGTAATATATGGAATGTGATGGCTGATTTAGATGTTATGTTATATAACGAATTCGATGGAATTTTTGATGCAAATTGTATTTGGTACCAACCCCGTTTCACCACCAACACTAACAACCATGGCACAATAACCGCCAGCGGTCATAGTGGGGATCGAGCTCCATTTGGTGCTTTTGATGGTTGGCAAGGATTTGTCGCAGAGGGAAATAGGCAAGGTTTTTCAGCCGCCCAATGGACGAAAAGAGGTCGTACTGGATGGATACAATTAACTCTAAATTATGACATAATTGTGCATAGAATTGACTTTTATAATCGTTCGGCAGCTTCAGGCACAACAGATTGGACAGAGTATGCACGATTCTCTGGAACAAATGGTGTAGCCCTTGGTGTTGGTTTTAGTGGTGCTAGAGCGAATATGGGAAGGAATAGAATTCATGTGGGTGGTGTCCGGACAAATATAATCCGATTGGATATTTTTAATTCATGGGGAAATTATATAGGAGCAAATGAAATTGTAATTTATGCCCACTTAGCGGATAGATGGCAACAACCCACTTGGACATCCAACACAAATGAACACGGCACAATCACGGCAAGCCACGCGAACTCGGCGGGTCGACATCCATTTGGTGCTTTTGATGGTTGGGTTGGGACGGTGGCCGCGGGAAATGCGGCGGGGTTTCCTGCGGCACAATGGACTATTAATAGGACAAATGGTTGGTTGCAATTAACTTTAAACTATTATATTTATGTTCATAAAATCGAATTTTTTAATCGTTCGTCTACTGCCCGCAATGTTACAAGAAATGCAAATTTTACCGGAAGTAATGGGGTAGCATTGGGCGCGCCATTTGTTGGACAACAATCAAGTATTGGTCGGTCTGTGATTTCGGTAGATAATGTTCGGACTCGGGTTATTAGACTAAATATTACCAGTTCATGGGGGGATTATGTTGGTGCTAATGCTATTGTAATCCATGGGATTAAGGTGTAATTAGGTAAAATTTCGACAATCGTTTAAAATCGCTTGCAATACCTGCGTGAATAATGTATATACTATAGTATGGATTTAAATACAATTATGATTATCGTGTGGGCCTGTATTATGGCAATCGCCCTTATTATAGAGATCTTTACTTACGATTTGGTTTCGATTTTTTTCACTCCGGCTGCGTTGCCGTCTTTGCTTCTTGCCGTGTTTGATATTAATATTGAATGGCAGATTATTTCATTCCTTGTGATATCGGTTGTTTGTATTCTTGCATTCCGTCCTCTTATGAAAAAGTGGTTGATTAAGGATACCATTCCATCCGACATCACGGATTCTAATTACGGAAAAAAGGTCCGTCTTACAAAAGACACTGTTGATGGGCTTTCAACTATTTCTATTAATGGCGTAACTTGGAAGGCAAAGGTTACCGAAGGCGGGGACCTCCCAAAGGATACAGAAGTAGAAATCATAAATTCCGAAAGCAACACATTCTTGGTCAAGGCATTGGCAGAAACAAAATAACTTGCATAAAAATGTTAATTACAGGGCAACCTGAATTATAAATAAAAAAAGGAGAAAAAATGGGACCAGCAGGAACAGTAGCATTGGTATTGGGTATCCTTTTAGGGGTGCTAATCATCATTGCGATCATGCACATTAGGGTTGTGCAACAAGGTGAGGCTATCGTGGTACAAAGATTGGGTAAGTACCACAGAACAATGGACACAGGTTTGAGATGGTTGATGCCGTTCTTCGACAAGGCAAGGGCAAAAGTTCTTTTGAAGGAACAGGTTAAGGATTTCGACCCGACAGCGGTTATCACGAAGGATAACGTCCGAATGATGATTGATTCGGTTGTATTCTTCCAAATTGTTGAACCGCGTTTATTCATTTACGGTGTTGAAAACCCAATTAAAGCTATCGAAAATTTGACAGCAACAACATTACGTAACATAGTTGGTGAATTGGAGCTTGACGAAACATTAACAAGCCGTGAACTTGTTAACAACAAGATGCAAGCAATTATCGATGACGCAACAAACCCATGGGGTATCAAGGTGCACCGTGTGGAATTAAGAAGTATTATTCCACCAGCATCTATCCAAGATTCATTGGAAAAACAAATGCGTGCAGAACGTGAAAGACGTCAAGCAATTCTTCAGGCAGAGGGTGAAAAGCGTGCTAACATTCTTGTTGCAGAGGGTGAAAAACAAGCGGCTATCCTTCGTGCCGAAGCGCGTAGAATTGCACTTCTTACAGAAGCGGAAGGTCAAGCAGAAGCGATTAAGAAAATTGTTTCGGCAAAACCAGACGCAAGTTACCTAACATTGCAAGGTTTCGATGCATTGAAGGTGTTGGCAGACGGACAAGCAACAACAATTATCGTGCCATCCGAAATCCAAAACGTAGCAACAATGTTCGCATCTATGAGCGGAGTATTGAAGGCAAAAGACGCGGCAATTACAGCAGGCAGAACGACTGCGAAGAAGTAACCGATAAAAATAAAAGAACTCTCGCAATCCACAAGCGGGAGTTTTTTTGTTGTACTACGCCCCCTCACAAGTCCGCACTTGTGAAGGGCTAATTCATTTGGTTGGGAAGTTACAAATTATTAGGTAAGGTTTTAAAAGTGTCTTATAATGTGAATATGACAACGCCGACGAAAGAAGAATTAACCGAAATGGTTCGGATTGATAGGGCAAAGTCCGCAGAAATTAAGGACAAAGTCAAGGAAATTGATCGAACTGTTCACGAGAAAGAAAACAAAATATCCCCGCCGTCTCGAAAGGTGGTTGATGAAAAATTAGATAAATTATATGTCAAAAATGTTAGATGTCCTTATTGTCGTGCCTTGATTCCGCAATTTACCGCTACATGTGTGCAATGTGGTGTGACAAAAGAACAGATAGCGGACGCATCACATCAAGAGGCAATTAAAGTCATGAAAGGGGAGTCCGAGGGGAAAATAATCATGACCCATCGTCGCCCAGATGATTTGAACTTTGGGCGATTTATAATTATACTTGTGTTTTTTGGATGGATGGGCGGACATAATTTTTATGTTGGGCGTAAAATTCGTGGTTGGATAATGGTGGCTTGTTTTTTTACTATGGTTATTTCATTTGGATTTTTTCCAATAGGCACGGCGGAAAATATGTTTAGAGACGCCCACTCATGGCGATTGGCATTTGGTAATGGACCATGGTTCCCGTTAGATATACCCGGAATAATTGCAGTAGTTGTATGGTTCTATGATTGGTTTTGTATTGTAATATTTAATAGATACAAATATCCGGTCAGAATTTTACCGTCCGAAACCGAAAGGAAGAAGAACACAAATATTACTGAATCAAGTGAAGATGATGATTTAAAAATTAGTGCAAAAAAACATACCAACAGACAAGACAGAAGGCGTGAAAAAAACAATTTAGAAAAGTCAAATTGACTTTGAGTTTGCAAATTTTTTCTTGCACAATTCATATACACCAAGACCTATAAAATGTATGCCAAGAACTATTGCACCTACCATGTACCAATATATTCCTGTTGCTGCTGGGTTGTTTATGTACATTGCATCATCCACGCCTATAGCATGGATTAGAAAAAGTCCAAGTGTCATATATGCCGTCAATCCTAGCCAAAAGCAGTGTATCTTTTTTATTGATGGTTTGAATCGTCCTAATACCAAAATCAAAATTGCAAGATACATTGCCAAAGAATGGTGAACAAGCCCAGATATTGTTCTAGTATGAAATATTGTTGATGCCTGCCCAATGAAGGTTGGTGTTATTGTTGTCAAGATTCCACCTACGAACGCAATGTAGGCAAAGAAATGAAATATAGAATGGTTGTGGTTTTTAAGAAAAATAAGAGTCGCAATACTAAACAACAAACTTGTCATACCACAAAACGAGGTCGGTATAAGCAATAACCAATCGTTAGAGTAGGTGGCTATGCTTATGCGGTTGAAGATTATAAATGAAAGAAGTAAACTAGCAGTTATGATTATTGCGATATTTTGTGAACGTTTTGATTTACAAAATTTCTTGATTAAAATCAAACTAACAATCATTGCAATTATTGTTATTACGGCATACAGTATATGTGAAAGACCAAACATACTTGGTGTTGATGCGTTTAACATGTTCATGTTGTAATAATACATTATTAATTCTCGCAAAACAAATATTTTATCATGGGCATCCGATTAACATCCAAAGAAATATACCAACCCCTATCCACATGCGTGTTTGACATTAGGGATACTTATTTGAAGTGTTCGCGTTGCAAACGGGCTAAAAAGGGGCGGGCGGGGCGAAGCCCCGCATCCCTTTTAGGCGACGACCCCTTGAGGGGTCTAAGACCTTTTCGCGAAGCGAATATGTGAATTAGTTTCCTTAATGTCAAACGCCGTTAGGTGGATAGCATGGGGGTGGTTTATGAATGTTAATGAAAGATGGTGATTTGCGTTGTAAACGTGTTATAATAAAATTATGCTAGAAAAATATGGCTTCAAAAAAATTTATCCAAATAACGATGGACCAACGGTAGTATGCGGTATGAGCGGCGGTGTGGATTCAAGTGTTTCCGCCTACATATTAAAATGGCAGGGTTATAATGTTATTGGTTTGTTTATGAAAAATTGGGAAGAAATAACCGATACTGGATTTTGTACGGCGGAAGCAGATTTCAATGATGTTAAGAGAGTCTGCGAATCGTTGGAAATTCCTTATTATGCGGTTAATTTTTCCAAGCAATATATGGATAATGTATTCAAACAATTCTTGTTGGGGCTTGAAAAGGGGTTTACACCTAATCCGGATATATTATGTAATAGAGAAATTAAATTCGGGCCATTCTTGGAATACGCACAAAAGATTGGGGCGGAATACATCGCAACGGGGCATTATGCGCGTGTGAACAAAAGCGACTGTCTGCCTCCGCACGCAGAAAAACAAGACTTCCATGACTGTGTGGAGAAAGGGAATATTTCTCACGTCGACATTTTTCTGCGTGCGGAGGCGGACAGTCGCTTTTGTTCACATAAACAACTGGAAACTGTGGACGGGTTGGCTAATGGTGGATATCAACTTATGAAAGGTATTGACGATAAAAAGGATCAAAGTTATTTTTTGTGTGCTTTGAATCAAGAACAATTGTCTAAGGTGATATTTCCGATTGGCGGCATAAGGAAAGAACAAGTGCGAGAAATCGCCGCAGAATTGGGATTAGTTACCGCGAAGAAGAAGGACAGTACGGGGATTTGTTTTATAGGAGAAAGAAAGTTCCGAGATTTTATGAAAGATTATTTTGGTAACCAAAGCGGTGAAATCCGAACATTACAAGGAAAGACGATTGGTCAACATAATGGATTGATGTATTATACTCTAGGTCAAAGGAAGGGGTTGGGTATCGGTGGTATGAAGGATGCCAATGACGATAGATGGTTTGTTGTTGATAAGGATTTACAAAATAATGTACTCGTTGTTAATAATGGGGAATGTGAACATCTGTTTACGGAAATGCTTGTGACCGATGAATTTAATTTCATCCCTAATAAAACATATGTGAATGCGGGTTTTAAGTACACGGCAAAAACAAGATACCGTCAACCAGACCAAGAATGCGAAATGGAAGTATTAGAGGATGGCAAAGTTAAAGTCATGTTCAAAAAACCCCAACGTGCGGTAACACCTGGGCAATGGGTTGTATTATATGATGGCGACAAATGTTTGGGCGGGGGAGTAATTTTACCAAAAGGCGGTAAGTTATGAAAATATTGTTTATATGCACCGGAAACATTTGCAGAAGCCCTATGGCAGAAGTAATCTTTGAAAATTTATGCAAAAAAAATAAACGCAAAGACATCGTTGTTAAAAGCGCAGGGCTTGATGCGGTTAATGGTTATCCGATGTCACAAACGGCATTTGAGGCATTGTTACATTGCGGTGAAAAATTAGGACGAAAAAAATTTACCAGCACACAGTTTAATTCCAATATGATTTCCGAATTCGATTATATCGTGTGTATGTCATTGACGCATAAGGCGTACATAAAGGCATACATTGGTGAATATCCAAACGTATATACTTTGGACGATTTGACGGGATGCGGTGACATCGCCGATCCGTTTATGCAGACATTGAATGTATACAAAAGAACATGTCAAGATTTGCAGGTGGCTCTTGCAAAGATGTATGAAAAATTAATGAATTCAAATTAGTTGCAAATTTTAATGGCTGGATAGTATAATTAATTATGGAAAAATTAATGCCACTTAAACGTGCAATTGCTGTTATCGTTCTTGTGGAAGGTGTGGTCTCGATTGTTGTTGGTGTGCTTATGATTATTGGCGTACAATTTGTGATTGATATATTCGGTGCATTAGATTTGTATGGCTTTGATTCGGATATTGTTAACAGGGTATTCTTTACCATAATGGGTGTGTTTGTTATTGCGGTGTCTGCGATAACAATTTTCTTGGCTATCAAATTTTTAAGCAATAAACCAAATAAAGGGATAGCAATAACCTTTCTTGTTATTTGCGGAATCAATGCATTCGGAATTTTTATGGCTATAATTAATCTTAATATTTATAGCATCGTCACAAGTCTTGTTTGTATTGCTAATGTAACTTTGTTAATTATTTATCTGGTGAAATTGGGTAAAATGAATCCAACGAACCCATCGCGTTTACAAGATGATCAATCACAATCCCAAATGAATTTCGACCCACAAACTGGACAACCAATTAACAAGCTAAAAACCCCAGACGATTCAATGGACTGGTGGCACAATAACTAATTCATAAGGAGATGATTTACATGAAACCAATAATATTGGCAAGTGACCACGGCGGGTTTGAATTAAAACAAAAAATTAAAAGGCATTTGGGTTATAAAGACTATGCCGTTGAAGATGTCGGCACCGACAGTGTAGAAAGCGTAGATTATCCCGTGTTTGCAAAAAAGGCGGTTGAGAGGGTATTACACCATAACTCATATGGTATTTTTATATGCGGTTCGGGTATAGGAATTTGTGTCGCGGCGAATCGCAATAAAGGAATCCACGCCGCACTCATCCAAAGTGGAAAACACAGCGAAGAATATGCGAGATTGTCGCGCGAACATAATAATGCTAATGTACTTTGTTTAGGTGGACGGTTCATAGATGAAGATGAAGCAGTCAAATTGGTTGATATCTTTTTAGAAACCAAGTTTGATAAAAGGCACGCGAAGAGGGTAGAGATGTTGGATGATTAAAAATCGAAAAGGCTGTTAGCCTTTTTTAGTATGTTTGGCATATTCTTTTGCATCGTCAATTTCTTGTAGCATGGAATCTTTTAAACATATATGGACAGTAAGATCATTATTTACATCAAAGTGACCGTCAGTAATGTCGTCCCAGCTATATAATCTTGTTTGGACACGTCTTACATTGTTTCGTTCATTAGATCCGCTGAATTGAAGTAGAATTCTGTAACATTTTCCTAGTTCACCATTTTCCCCAGTCGAATCACCATATGCTTTTTGGAATACTTTGTCAAGATTTTCTTTAGGTATTATGTACATTATGTGGTCTGTTTCTTTAATTGAATCTTTTTTTTTCCATTTTTTTTTCTGGTGCCAAACTTATAATTTCTGAATCCCATTTATGTGCTTCAATTGATCTTACAAAATCAACCCGTACTTCCTTTTTGCCATTTAATCCCAAACGTTCACGTTCTTTAACTAGAGATAATTTATATGTTATGTCCACTAAACTATATGGTGTTTTATTCACCACTTTAATTCTGAACTTTGGGTTGGTATTTGCGTCTCTACCTCTTCCGATTTTATCTGAAATGTCAAATTGTGGTCTTCGCCAAAGAAATAAGGACCGTCTGAATATAATTGCTAAAATTAATGAAATGGAAGCGGCAATTAGTGTGCCTACAAGTCCTGTTAATACGTCAAAGAAAAACTCATCCATTTGTACTATCCTTAGTGCTTGAATTATCCTTTAAAGTTTAAAGAATTGGCTCCCCCGCCTGGATTTGAACCAGGGACCTACCGGTTAACAGCCGGTTGCTCTACCGCTGAGCTACAAGGGAATAACACACTATTATAATAAATTGTTGGGGTAGTGTCAAGGGAAAAATTCGCGAAAAACATTTTGCAATATTGATTAAGTGTGTAAAGCATGTTAAAATAATGTATGGATTGTTTTGGTTTCAATGTTTCTGATTGGGATTATGAACCATTTGAAGGCGGCGATGTTCTTGTTGGCGATTGTTGGCATGGTCCATTGGGGAATGTGAGTTGTCAAATAATGGCTGCGGCGAATTTGGCTCTTCGAAATAAACAGATTGAACAAATTAAAACATATAATAACAAGTTCGATAAAATTGATGCTTTGATTGAAATTATGACAGATTGTGACTATGACTATGACTATGATGTTGTTTTTGGAAATAAGGACAATGGTATTCAACGCAAGAAACATTATGCAAAGATTGGACCATTAGAATATCATACGCCATCGGTAACCTTGAGGGAGGGTTTTTATGACCCAGACGGCGGGTATGACCTTAACGGCAAAAGGAAACGTCAATCACCAACATATTGGATTCTTGGAAGAGGTCAATGCGTTACGACCGCAAACGAAGTATGTAGAGTATTGCGGGCGAACGAAATTCCTTGCGATATGATATCTTCCCCAAGTCATTGTTTGAATGTATATGAAAAGGAACTTCAAATCATCCCGCATGTGTACAATAGGATCCATCTTCCAAATGGTAAAACAACCACAATTGATATTTGTGCCAATCAAATGCAACGCGATGCAGAGAGATTAAATTTGGATATAGATTATAATCTTCTACATGAAAAAGATGGAGATGGAAGATTGTTTACATTATGACGCAGGTTCGAATCCCGTAGGGTATACCAAACGGGATTCGAACTTTTTATTTTGTTTATAAATTCTCGTTTTGTTTTTTTGTTTGTATATGATATTCTCAAAATATAGTATATAAAACAAGTCCATAATACATAAGGGGGTAACGAATGGTGGAAGCAACAAAAATAAATTTTGATGTTGGTGTGATTCAAAAATTAGATGTCAGCATGTATAAAAATGTGTTGGTGTTGACGGGTACGAATTTTTCGTTGGATATCTTTGAAAAAAAGATTAAACAAAATATTAAAACGAAATATCACGTGTATCCCAATATTTGTTCAAATTTGACCGATACGCTTGTTTATCAAGTTGTGAATTTTGCTATGGGTAATGAAATCGATTGTATCGTGTCCGTCGGGGTAGAATCGGTAATGGATTGCGGCCGTTTGGTGAGTTTACTTTTATCACACGGTGGTTTTTTACATTCTTATTTGCAAGGCGGTAAGGTCGGACCTTTGGGCATTACTTCAAACATGATTCCGCATATTACGATACCAACTATGCCGGCGGCGGGGTACGAGATTTCTAGTTACGCGTCTTTTAGAATGAATGGCATCAAGCAATTATTATCCAGCCCGTATTTAGTGCCTAAGGCAACATATATTGATCCTCTTATTATGACCAATTTGCCTAAGGATTTGTGGGAGATTATATTGTTTGATGGATTTGCAACATCATTGATGGCGTATGTTTCGGCATATGCAAATCAAACAAGTGATGCATACGCGCTCCAGGCATTGGATAGTTACATCAACCATTCAAGAAAAATATTGCAAGAACCAAACAATATTGAATACATCAAACATGCATGTGCAGAGTCATTGAATGCATATCTCGCGGTGAATTATTCAAGCACGGGTGCCGTCCATGCTATGGCGGATGCAATTGTTGCAAGATTCGGGATGAGATATGGTACGGCACTTGCATGTGTATGTTCGGAGGTTTGTGCATTTTTGTATGATTCAAACCAAGAACGATTTGACCATATATCCAAAATGTTAGGCGGGGAAGTAGGAAGTGCGAAAGCAATCAAGGCATCAATCGATAAACTTATAAAAGAAGTGGGAATTCATTTGCCGTCGTTTAAATTGTCTCAAAGCGAAGTTGAAAAATTGGCAATGGCTAGTATGAATATAGCAATGCGTGGAAGCACAAAACAGATGACAGAACAAGATGTAATAGCAATACTAAGGAGATTACCATAAATGGAAAAGGTTTTTGTAGAAAATACAGAAATATCAATATCGGAAAAAACGCCAAAGGAGAGCAGCGACCATTCAATCCGTGGTAATTTTTATGTACAAGAGATTATAGTCAAAAAAGAATTCAAATCTTCTATATACAAGTATTCCCCAGCAGAAAGTATGATAGTTGGTAAAGTAAACCGATTCAGTATGGAATATTTCAAAATCATCTTTTCAAATGATAAAGAATCTAAGGCATGGAATTTAATTGAATTACCCCAAGAGGTTGAGGTTAAAGTCAAACGATTAAGTCCAGACATGTTTATAATAATAGGTGACAGTAAAGGCAAAGATGGTCATATGAGTCAAGTTTCATTCTGCCGAATTAAACCAAGTACCAAGGTAGAAGAATTCGCAATTTCATTTTGTAAGCTTAATCACTTTTACATAATGCAAGACAAAATAATAATTGGTTACAGTGACTTCAGTAAAGAGGAGGATCGGGAAACAATTACAATTGCTTCATATAACTTTGACGGCAAATTGTTGAAGACGCATTATGAATATACAAAATGCAAGGGACAGGTAAAAGAAAGCGGTGTAAATGACATTTCGGCATATATAAAAGAAAAAAATTAAAAAAGTGTCGAAAAATGTTTTACATCTTTTAAGATTGGTGTTATAAATAATAGTAATACGAACAAAATAATGTATGGGGGTACAAAAGATGGGCAAAATGCTTTCAAACGCTGGGTTTTGGAATAATCCTTTGGCGCTTGGTTTGATTGTTGGTGGAATTGTAGTTATTGCGGTTGCGGTGATTTTATACTTCTTAGTATTTAAAACAAAGATTGCGGCTTGTGTAGAAAAACAAAAGGCGAATAAAGCGGCGAACAACGAAAGATATGAAAAGTCGTCGAATTTGGCGGCAGATATATTCCAAGAAAAAAAATCCGATGAACAACGTGTGCAAGAAGAAAAAGATTCAAAAGCGAACATTGAAGAAATTGAACGTCTTGTAAACGCAAATAAAAACTATGCAGCAAAAGATCTTGATTTGAGTGAATCCGGTGTTAGGGTAACAAAACCTAAAAAAGAACCAAAACCATTCGATCCGTTTAATTCGGGTCAATCGGATAAATTCAAAGGAGGACAATAACATGCCAGAAGTCAATAGCCTAAAAAGTATAAGAGAGGAAGTAACCGACCCAAAATCAGCATCAGAACAATTAAATGAAAAGGCAATTACCGATTTACGTTTTTTGTGTTCAAGGATGGGTTATGGGCTTTTGAACAATGTTGATTATAAGGCATTGTATGATGCCGGCAGTAAAAAACTTTGTGACTTTCTTGTGGTTGGTCATGAGGGACGTGGCAAGGTTTCGGTACCGGGTAATTTGATTAAAGATGACAAAATGTATGTCGCAGTTGTTTTGTATAATAACGGAACGGTTAAAGACGCTTATTTGTTTGCTGGTGAAAATTTTATGAAACCTGGTTTGTTTTCAATATTTAAACGTGATAAGAAAAATGGCACATGTTATGTAGATATGTCAAATGAGACAAAAACAAAACCATACAGCTTCGGAAACGTCGTACAAACAATAAATGGCTAGATAAAAACGAAACAAAGCCGAGAAAAATCGGTTGTGTTATACAAACAAAACAAAAAAAACATTTTAGGGAGGAAAACAAAATGAAAGACAAAAAAGCAAAAAAAGGACCAGCGGTAGATTTATACGCCGGCAGACCGTTTAACAGGGTTATCGGTATTGACGTAGCGAACTCTACAATTAAAATTTGGACAGACAATGACCAACATTTAAAATACCGTAATACTGTAAAGGAAATTAATGATGCTGGTCTCGTTTATTCTTTCAAAACAAACTATCAAATGTTTGTTTTGAATAAAGAAGTGTACGAGGTCGGTGACCTTTCAACTATGGGTTCTGGTGGACGTGGTAAAGCACGTTACAGTTCTAACGCATTCAAAACGGAAGCACTTATCGGAATCGCGGGTGTATTAACACCAGGAACTAAGGACAAAATCCGTGTTGTTACCGGTCTTCCAAGTTCTTTGAGTAAAAATTCTGCTGTTGCCGAAGAAATTAAAAAGAATCTTTTGGGTTCACATGCAATCAAATCGGTTAAGTGGGACCAAGTTGACGACATCGCATTTGAAATCGTAGACGTAATCGTAGTACCACAACCACTTGGTACATTGTACAACTTCGTATACGACGAGCAAACAGGCGAATTAAACCAAAAATTACTTTCACAACGTGCATTGATTGTTGACATCGGTTGGGGTACAACAGACCTTGCCGTGTTAGAAGAATCACGTGTACGTGGTACATTCGGTTTTGAAGTTGGTGTTTCTGATTACATCGCAAACTTACAAGAAGAAGCAAACGACAAAATGCCAGAAGCAAATATTTATGCACTTAACCCACACCAATTGGACGTTGCGTTGCTTGAAAGCACAAATGTTGAAACTCCATTTGGTGTGTACGATCTTGCAAAATTGTCTGAAAAACACAAAGAAATTCAAGCAAGACGTGTATACGAAGCGGTCATGGGTCTAGGTCTTGAGTTTAACAAATTTTACCGCATTATATTGACAGGGGGTGGTGCGCTTCAATACGAAAAGTACCTTCGTTCATTCTTTAATGACCCACGTCTTATTATTCAAACAGACGCGGTTATCGCAAATGCTAAGGGTTTCCACCTACTAGGCCAGTTCTAATTTCAAATAGATTAACACCGTGCATTAATTGTGCGGTGTTGGTCATTTATGTTCATCAACTTAAACGGAGAAAATTAATGATACTTAGTTCCTTTGAAAATATGCTGAAGACTATTTCACACGATAGGTCATTAATGTCAGATGGCAGTTATGTAAACATGGTTAGAGACTTGATGAACATGGTTGAAGCCGTTCAAAAATTGTCGGAAACGATGAAACACGACAAATTAAGTGATATGCTTACGATTAATATCAACAGCAAAATCACAGAAATGGAAAGCATAATAACAACATTCGGCATGCAAAGATTGGCGTCAAGTGGTCTAGTGTCAAGAAGTAGACCTGATGTCCATATTATGCCAATAATGCCGAATATGCCAATGCATAACCAGCCATTTTATTACCCACCTATGGGACAACATTCAATGTATGGGCAACCACCGATGATGCAGCAACAACCACAAATTATTAGACAAGTAGTGCAACAACAACCGCAACAACAAGTGGTAAGGCAAGTAATGCAACCGCAACAGCAACAAGTAATGCAACAAATTGCACAACCCCAGATGATGCAACAACCACAACAACAAATGGCAAGACCGGTACAACAACCACTACCTCAACAAGTTGCACCACAGCCAGCACCAGCACCAATAGCACCGCCGCCGCCGGTTCAACAAGCGGCACCAGTATCTCAACCAGCTCCACAACCTGTGGCACAATCCGCACCACCACCAGAACCGATTAAGGTCGCACCACCGCCACCAGAGCCTATCAAAGCTTCACCAGAACCATCAAGCCCGGCCCCTGCACCGAAAAGTGTTGGTGGAATGGACGGGATGGGAGTCTTACCAGGAATGAGTGGTGGGGGAGGAGGACCTGGCGGAGGAAATGAAAAAGCCGCTGGTCGAGATTTTATACTAGCATTATTGAACGAAGGATAAATATTAAAATACGAAAGAATATCAGAGGGGAGATAAGCGTATGAAGAAAATAGCAAAAATGTCATTAGCACTAGCCACATGTTTCGTTTTGGCCTTGGCGGGTATTGTGATGCTTACAGGCACCAATGTTAATGGTTGGTTTAATGCCGAAAATAATGAACAAGGTATTGTAACGGACATTTCGCTTCTCGATGGAACGGGGGCCGGGACTTATCTTGACCCTTTTCTTATAGGTAGTTTTGATGTTCTTAACCGAACCACGGCAGGCGTCAATAGAGGATTTAGAACACTTGCAACTACACAAGGTATGCATTTCAGATTGATTGCCGATATTGATATGAGTGGTCGCGGAAACTGGGTGCCTATCCCTTCACTTGCTTTGAATTCTGTTTTTGATGGTGATGGATTCACTTTAAATGGACTTACGCGTACTGGTGCTTCTGGCGCTTTTGGTTTCTTTAATAATCTACAAGGTACAGTCAGAAATTTAAATTTTGAAAATGTTAATATAAACGGAAGTGCCGTCACTGGTGTTCTTGCATCGGAAATTGGAGGTAGTTTAGGTACTAACACCGTTCTAGTTGAAAACGTTCATATGATAAGCGGTGGTATCGGAATTACGTCAGCAGCAACAGGCAGAACAGGCGGTTTCGTAGGTCGTGTAACCGCAAGTGGTACAAGTACCACAGCACGTGCAAACATTATATTCAGAAATTCTTCCAACACTATGCAGATGGTTCGTGGTGGGAACTGTACGGGAGGTTTCCTTGGAATTGTTGAAAGTGGCGGAAACAATCTTAACATATCAATATTGAACAGCATGACCGAAAGTCACATATGGGCAACAAGCAATATTGCAGGAACATTTGTTGGTGGTACAAGCGGTGGTTCAGCTAGAACATGGTTACTTGAAAATTTACTAGGAATAGGAATTGTACATGCACAAGGTTCGCACTCAGGCGGTATCTTTGGATATATTGCGGGAACTAACGAAGTTGTAACAATTAGAAACACTGTTTCAGATGTTACTTTAACAAGTACATCACTTCCAAGGGGTGGTATTTTTGGTTCTGCTATGAATGCTGCTCAAGCCGCATTAATTACAGTTGAAAATAGTTGGTTTAACAGTGATAATTTCAACGCACAAGTAAATGCAACAAACGCGGTATCTGGTACTGGTACAGGTGGTGTTCTTCCACAAAACCAAGCAACATCAGGTACAGCAACTACACAAGAAATGCAAACACAACAATTTATTGATAGATTGAATGCTGGTCAAACACCGCCACCATGGACAAGGGATGAAAATGGTCGTCCAATTCCAAGTTTCTTTGCAAGGTCGATTCAAATAACATTCAACGCAAACGGCGGTGAGTTTGTTGGTGAAGGAAGTACATATACGTACACACTACAAAATGAAGGCGACACAATTTCGACCATTCCAAATATCAACAGAATCGGTTACAACTTAATTGGTTGGGACACGCAATCAAATGGCGAAGGCGAGCGTTTCGCAACAATTGCAAACATTCCAACAGACGAACATCTTGCGGTTTATGCAATATGGGAAAGAATTGAATATCAATTTAGAACAATCACAGGTCCAAACCAAACACAAATTCAATTAAGAAATGAGGGTGGTGCAGTAATACCATCGCCAACATTTACAATCAACCAACCGGGCCACATGACGGTGTCTCTTGCCACAAGTGCGCCATATCATTTCGTAAGTTGGCAAGCATTGTCAAACGAATGGACTGGTGTTGCTGCGGCGGCTACCGACAATTACTGGATTAACATTGGTGCGGGGGATACACATGGAGAAGCCGCATTAGTAGGCAGAAGACTTGATTTAGTAACAACAGAAAATGACGTTGACACATTCTTAATCAACGAAGAATTTATCACAAGATTTGTTCGCGAAGAAGGTGGATTAGGCGTAACATTCCGTGCAATTTACACAAACGTAGCACCGATTAGTGTTACATTTGATGCAATAAATGTTGGGCAAAGGGCGTTTGGTTCAATAAACATTGATGGTATCGGTATTCCATTTGGTCCCGCGCCTAGATTTTATAACGCAGCAGATAACCACACAATTTCAATTGAAATCACACCAAACAGATTTAGAACAGTTGCATTGGTTGAAATGTCATCAGACGGTGGCGTAACATGGAACACAATGACCTACACGGAAAGTAATAGAATTTGGTCGACAGAATTAGATCTTACTGGATGGTGGTCGGGAGTAAACTTTGAAGTAAGAGTAACATTTGGTGTCGAAAGATTTGGAATTTCAGTAGTCACAAACATGGACACGGAAATGAGTACAGCCCAAAGAAATGCTGCCGTTATGGGAACACCATCACATACATCGGGTGCTGTAAGTGGAATTGGTCTTGGTGACACATTTACCGGAATAACATTGAATTCTGTTCAAGGTTTTAGACTTGTTCATAACAATATTAACAACGTACGAATTTTAAACCAAAGAACGGGGCATTATGACCATTTCCATGCCACAAATGGTGTTATTTCATTGCCTACTATGGATTCAATAAATGAAACATTCTTAGAAAACTATCTTGATAATAATGGAAACATTACAATCGTAGCAATTTTCGTCAGACAATTTGGATTGGTACTTGATGCAGATTTGGCGATGATTGAAGATTTTAATATCATTGTAACAGAAACAAATGGCTTCAGACACATGGTTGGTTTGAGTGCGCTTGCTACTCTTGACGAAGGTGCAATTGTAAGAATTGCTCTCGAAACAAGAGATGATGTTGTGCTTGGTGAAATTACTGTGACTGGTGGTTCTGAATATACTATCGATGGAAGTGTAATTGTATTGACGATTACTGGACACATGGTTGTAGATATTACATTTGAATTAAGAGAATATGTAATTATCACACCGATTGCAATTGATGTTGATGACAACCAAATCAACAATATCAATATTGATACAACAATCAATGGGCTTGCAACGACCGCATATGATTTGGTTGATGGCGACGAAATTTCAATGACTTTGAATTATGACGATCAAGAATTTATGTTCATGGGTTGGTTTGCAATCCGTGGAAATGATATGATTGCACTTGATTATGTAGATCATTCGGACAACAGTTTAACGTTCATATTCAATACGGCATTTATCAATGATTATGTCCACAATTTTGAATTACGAATAGTTGCACGATTTGCGACAATTCATTCGGTTAACTTCAATGTCACTGGAAATGGTGGGTTCCGTGCATATGTATTAGAAAACAGTGCATGGGTTCACAACACCACATTCAACGCAACAGAAGCAAACAGAACAATCAGTGTCAACTTCGCAGAAAATGCAATCGTTAGAATCGAGGCAATCGAACCAACAAGCGGGGATCCATTTGATTTCAACGGATTTGATGGACTCGCTGGCGAAACCCCAGCCGCAAACATCGTTGAAATTACTGTATCTGGCTTAAGGTTTATTACTGTAAACTTTGTACCGCGTCCGATTGCAATTACAATCACATCGAATTTGAACAATGCAATGGGAACATTCAACGACAGAAGTGAAACTCTCACAATTGGTGATACAGTTGTGCTTACATTCAATCCTCAATCTGGATTTGAATTAAGCAGTTGGACAATCAACGGCCGTACAATCGCGCAAATACAATCGGAATTCGGAAATGTAGTTCAATCGGGGAATACAGTATTACTTACATTCACACACGCTTGGTACATTTCAGAACACGGTGGTTCAAACATCCACAGTAATGTAACAACAACTATGAATCGTCTGTTTATGGTTGGAATGTTGATTGCATTGATTGCTATTCCTTTGATTGTGTTCTTTGTTGCTTGGATTATGATTTCAAATTCAAGAAAGAAAAAACAATATGCAGTATTAGTAGCAAAAAGACAACAAGGTTCGGTCATGATGGGTCAAGGGGAAGCATTGAAAAAATTACGTGAAGACATGGATAACCAATAAGGATTTTTACAAAAAACAAATTAAGAGAGTAAAAAACAGGGGAGAAACGTATGAAAAACAAAAGTAGGTTTATCGGATGCACATGCGGAGTGATTATCGCATTTGTCATGATGTTATCAAGTGCGATGTTACTATTTTCATGGTCACCATTACCGACCAGAGGGGGGGATGTAGATGCTTCCACTAATGGTCCTATTGTGAATTTCACGGGAAATGATGGTGACGGATCGGGGACGGAACAATCACCATTCCTCGTTGGGAGTCGCCATACTTTTAACACACTCGTCAGATGGAATATGACTATTCCTGGTCTCCACTTTGTGATGATAAATGACATTGATTTTGAAAATATGCCATGGTTACAACTGCCAGCATTGCCGTTGGGTAGCGTGTTTTGTGGAAACGGATTCACAATTTCTAATCTTAATCTTTCGGGACCTGGGTTATTCAATGGTATGTTTGGAACAATACGTAATCTTACATTTGAAAATGTAAACTCACCATCTATAACAACGGGGAACAGAGGTGCCGTGTCGGGTACGGCAGGTGCAGGTGCACATTTCGAAAATATCAGAGTAGAAAGCGGAAATCTATATGGGTCAATTGTTGGTGGATTGTTCGGGGATTCATGGGTGCCGGTTGGTGGTACAGTTACATTAATTAATGTATTCAACGGAGCCACGATTAACGGTCATGCAAATGCAGGTGGAATTATTGGCAGAGTAAGTGGTGCAGATCGTTCAATCGTGATGGAAAACGCAATAAACGTTGGGAATGTTAATGGAATTTCTGGGATCGGTGGAATTATTGGATTTATTACCGCTACTGGTGCGTTGAATCAAGTGGATTTAACCAATTTGATTAACCATGGTGATGTAACCGCTACTAGTGCAAATGCAGGTGGAGTAATTGGTAGTTTGGCTGGTACAAATACGATTGCCAATATGGAAAGATTCAAAAACACTGGGACAATCACGGGTGGTGACAATTCGGCTGGGATAATCGGTAATATAGGTGCGGGAATAAATGTTGGAACTTTAACTTATGCTATGAATACTGGAACTTTGAATTTTAATATGCCACTTACAGCAGGAATCGTGGGAACGGTAAGTGCATCAAATTTTACCTTAGATTGGGCATTAAACACAGGAGTACTCACAAACTCAGGTAGAGCAGGTATAATCGGAAACATTGTCGGTGGGAACACAACAATCAGAAATTCTATCCAAGATGCAACATTGCCATCTACGGCATTTGCGGCAATAACAACTAGAAATAACCCTTCCAACCTTACAATTGAAAATTCATTCTTTAACAATACATTGTTCGCAGGTGCCGTTAACAATAACGCAGCAGGTCCAGGCACAGTAACAATAACAGGCAGTGAAGGTCGTTCAACAGCACAATTGCGTAACGCAGCCTTCATCCAAACGGTAAACACAACTGGTGGCGAAAACACATTTGTGTTGGCCGGCGGACAAATTTCACTTAGAGTATTTGAACCGGTATTTGTCTACACCTTCCAAGCGGGCGATGGTATCGGTGCACCAATTGTAGTTGAACACTCTGTTGATGATTTGACCATAACCTTACCCGATGCAAACCACCCAAATCTACCAACGCGAATTGGTTTTAATCTTGTAGGTTGGACATTGGTTGGGCAAAGCGGTCAGGCGGATTGGGCATTGGGCGCAACATTCACAAATGCCTTTGATTCCGATTTGATTTTTAATGCAAGATGGGAAAAAGTAACATATACGGTTGTTCTATCAGGCCCAGCCTCACAAACACAAGCATTCTACAGAGATGGTACTCCATTACTTGGTACATCACGTACAATTCAAATTGGTGAACCAAATGTGACAATTTCAAATTCTTCATGGGGTTCTGATTTCATTTGGTTGGTAAGGATTGCGGGTACAGAAGGTTATACAATATTGGAAAGTGCGGGTCAAACCTTTTCATTGTCCGACCGTCTTGTATATGGCAATGTTGGCGAAAGTTTTATCAATAACCACGTAGAAAACGGGCAAATTTTCATAAGAGCGGTTTCGGGCAGTGAAACTTCAATTATTCATGTTGAGGGACCGCATGTAATTCACGGAAGACAACCAGGTACATTCTCAATGCAACTTGCGGGAGAACAACCAAGACAAATTAACTTGGGAAGTAGTTTAAGTCTTTCCAACGATGGCGAAATTGTCAGATTAACAGCAACACCGGCTACTCACTTTACATTTGTGAACTTTGAAGTTGTAGATGCCGGAAACAATGTTGTGGAAACAATCACACAAGCAAATGCAGTTGTTTCACTTAACTTGAATACAATGCAAGGTTGGACAATTCGCGTAAACTTCGCACGAATTGAATATTCATTTGAAATATTTGCGGCAATTCGCGGCCAAGAAGAAACACCAATTACAACAGGAAATCTTGTAGCAATTGATTCTGGTAATACTACAGACATTATTATCGGAGAAAGCGCAACAGCAAATGCAACAGCATTATCAACAGCAGAAGGGCTTAGATTCGCACGTTGGAGAATTCTTAATCAAAATGGCACATTTACAAATGTTCCTGGTCACGCTATGGGCGAAAATGAATTGAATTTATCTTTCCCAGAAATAGATTATGCATTACTTGCGCAATTCTTGGTTGGCGGGAAAATTACCATTATTGCCGAATATGTCGAAGTATTCAATGTAAGTATTGTTACTTCTAACGATATTGCTACTGGTATAGAACGCGGTTTCTTAATTATCCAAATTACAGACGGTTTAACAGGTGAGAGTTGGATAGAAGACAGCATCTCTGGATTATCACTTCCATATGGTTCTACCATCGTTATCCAAGCCATTGCTAATGAATTCTTTGAATTGGGAATCATAAATGGGTTGTTAAGCGGTGAAACTGTTTCAAATATGGGAATGGTTGAATTTAGCGTAACATAGACCAGAGACATTTTAGTTAATTTTGAAAATGAATCATTTAACATTGTATTCCGTGCACGCGAAGGTGCAAATAATGTTAGCGGTGTAGATGGGTTTACAACATTTATCAATAATGACCAAGATGCAGTAACAAGACTCAGCGCCGATGACACAATTACAGATATAAGAACAACTGCA
>Ga0131853_10000886_pt1 | contig 53893 bp, 52 predicted proteins | sample TergutLab28metaG_FD_92764 | JGI IMG/M metagenome (GOLD analysis project Ga0131853, IMG submission 92764) | Labiotermes labralis P1 segment gut microbial communities from Petit-Saut dam, French Guiana - Lab288 P1 (version 2) (version 2) | ecosystem: Host-associated > Arthropoda: Insects >...
CAAGACATACGATGCGCAAGGCCGCTTAACCCGGCAAGAAGAAAGCGGCGGAATAAGCGGAGTGACCGGAACAATAAGAAGAGACTATGCATACAACGCAGCCAACAACCGAACAAGTTTTACATTAAGGGTAAACAACCGTGTATACATCAGTACAATATACACATATGATGTAGCCCAGCGTCTGCAAACAGTGACGACAAACAACCAGTTGTTAGCGACATACGCATATAACGCAAACAGCCAAAGAACGCGTACAACGATGGGCAATGGGGTAGTAACCAACTACACGCATAACCTAGCAGGGTTAGTAACCAATATAACCAACCACCAAGGCGCAAGCCAAGGCGGTGCAATGATATCAAGCTTTGCATATATCTATCACCTAGACGGCAATATGCGAAGAGTAACAGAAGTGATGGGTGGAATAACGCGTACAGTGACGTACACGTATGATTCAACCCGGCGTCTAACGCGTGAAGTAGATACGCAAACGGGCGGGGCAGCAGGCACAGCGACAGGAACAATCACACGAGAATACGCATTCGATGCGCGAGGCAACCGAACGCGAATGACGGTGACGGGAGCGGAAGTATATACGGTAGAGTACACATATGATTTAAACAACCGGTTGTTGACGGAAGTGCGAACCGGGAGTAATCCGCGGACGACAACGTTTTTATATGACCATAACGGCAACCAGACGCGGAGTACTACTGGGAGAGATGTTGAGAATCGTACGTATAATGCGTTTAATCAGCTTATGAGGGTTACCGGGCCGGGGGTGGTTGCGGATTACACTTACGGAGCGAATGGGCTGCGGCAGAGCAAGACTGTTAACAGCAGAGTAACCACGCATATCTGGGACGGGATGCATATCGTGGCGGAACTAAACCAGACGGGTGGAGTGATTAACCGGTTTGACCGTGGGGCTGGACAAAGAATAATCAGAAGCGAGCATCATGGGTGGTATTTGCATAATGTGCGTGGGGACATCACAGCGAGAACCAACGCGCAGGGTAATGTAACCCACATGTACAGGTACTCGGCTTTCGGACTTGAGTTAGCCCCGGCACAAACCCAAGCAGGCACAGCAAATCAGCCGTTAGAAGCGCCGATGTGTTCATGTACGGCAAGTCTGACAGGCACAGCAGAGATGCTGATATTTGAACTGGAACTTGAGCCGGATGCGATACATGTATTGGAGTTTGACTTCACAAGCAGCGAAGAAAAAGGCTATCTGCAAGTATATATAGTGCCGTTTGGTGAGTTGATGCACCGAAATAACCTTGAACTGGAAGAGTCACTAATCACTGACGAACAGAGTGCAAGGATAGAGTTTACGCCGGAAAACGAAAGAGTATGGCTTGTAATAATGCGGGTTGGAGAAGACGCAGGTAACATTTATTTGGATAGCGTTGCATTCTATATGCAAGTCGAGGTTATCGGCGGGCAAGTTGCGACAGAATCCAATAATCCGTTCCGCTGGGCTGGAGAATATTGGGACGGCCACAGGGGCGAGTACTATCTACGGGCTAGGAGCATGAATCCTAGGACTGGGCGGTTCTCCTCTCCAGATAGTTGGTGGGGAATAGATAATATGCAGGATTGCCCCGGCTCGGTATTCCAGAGTGCAAATTTATTCCTCTTTACGATGCATAATCCAGTTATGTTCGTAGACCCATGGGGATTCTTTTCAGTATTGGCCTATTATATAACTAGAAAGAATAATGGAACATTTAGTGCAATGACAAGTGAAACCAGTGCTAGTGTAACCATCCAGATAGGAGATATAACGCATACGTTTGGTCTTGACGATATAACCGTATCCAATGGCCGTATATTGATGGATTATTCACTATTTATGAGCATATTTGGATTATCATTTGAGCAATCTACCCATCAGCCATGGGATAGCTTCTGGACGATGGATGATGCAGCGATAGCTTTTTCGCTAATGTATACGCAACATGCTACCGATATAGGTCTGGAAATAGGAGCAATGATTTATTCAGTTAGAACAGGTCGCGGGAGAAACATGCGTACACACTATACCTTTGGTACCCCGTGGAGAGGTGGGGAGTACAATGTCGTTATGGGACTCATTGGCCGTGTGACTGGCTGGGAAACGGGCCGCCCCCTTCGCTCAAGTATTGCTGCTTTGGCACATACGCATCCTGCAACTTGGAATTGGTTCTCGCCAGAAGATAGGAATTTAGCGCATGGTGGATATAACATACTGGGCATAGGAATTCCTGAAATGCCTGTGTTTATGTCAGTAATGATGGGCGGCGGAGTAATGGAAGTAAGGAGATTTGATAATACTATGGAACGGACGGGCCGTGAGCATCGGTATGGTAGATTGATTCTGGCAAGATAAATAAACTTCATGTACTACTATTTGTGGGATTTGAACAAATTTATGCATTCTAAGTCAGGCAAAGGAGTGATAGCCAAATGCAATTATTCTTAATCATATTATTGTTTTTCGCAAGCATAATGATTCAAGTTAAAATTTTAACAAATTTCACGACAAATCAAAAAATCATTACAGTAATAGCTAATGCAATATTTTGTATAGCAGGTACAATTCTATTATATAACTTGTTGCTCTTTATTAATCCATTAGAAAGAGGTTGTCCGCTTTCTGGTTTAGGGAGGGTTTTAACGAGTATACTGTGTGCTTGTATAAAATTTTTCTTGCTTAATCACGGGATATTATTCTACTTAAATCGAATAAAACAGAGGGAGAATAAAATAATTACGGGCAAATCTATTTTTATAGTATTGCTTTATATCGGAATTCTGTCGATTATTGAATATTTTGTACTACTTGCAGTGGGGTAAGCAAACGTAGACATCAATGGTGTAGTAAGGAGGACATTGACGCCATTGGAAGAATTGTACACGATTGGAATTGGGTTTCAAATGGACGAAAATGGTCCTTGGATACATCCAACTGGCATAACAGAAAATGCTCTAAGGGATGAACATGAACTTCCGCGCAGGGTGCGCTGGTAAAATACATGTCTGTAAAGCCATCTTGTTTGACACGGATTGCAAGATGGCTTTTATTTAAAAATCATAGTTCTTTGTTTAAGCAAATGGAGGCTTCATGATGATTTCGACTAAGATTATTTCTTTTTTTATCTCAATTCCTCTTGTTTTGATAATTATATTTATATTTGGGGGTTGTGCTAACAATAGGACAGATTCAGTAATCATGACAGATTCAACACCAACAAGCGTAAAAATGCTAATTGGCTGGGGTGGGCGGCCATATACTTTAATTGAACTTGTCCATAACGATGTTTTTGAGGTTACAGTGTTTAGTGATTCCTTGGCTAGATATTTTGACATCCAAAATGAAGTTATTTTTAATGAGGCACTACTCGATAATTTTGTTTTAAAGGATTCGTATCTTTATGAAATATTTAGTAACCCATTTACCTTAGAGCCTTTCGTTCGTGAGATTATCGATAAAGGAGAAGCAGAATTTTCTCAACAACAATGGGATGATATTTGGTATCTTGTTGAGAATATATCAAGCAATGATGCTGATAGGGCATTTGAGTGGGCACCCGTGCATGGGCTTCCGTATGTATGGGCAATTATAGATGGAAGTTTTTACTGGAGTCTGCTTTATATCAACATTGACAATGCCTCGAGAGCGCATCGCCGAACAATTAGCCCCTTTATTAATAACGATTTGATACTTTTAGCTTACGAACTTATTCACTTATCGCCAGTATTGGTAGGTGGCGAACATAACCCGGTGATATGGCCGGAGGAGCCGTCATAGCTGGCAGGGAAGGCATTTCAACAGAAATTCGTCAAGTACAACTAATTCCAGAACAGGAAGAACACGAAATCTGCCAGCTTAGCCTTGATAAAAGAGGATGTCTTTATGAAAAAACTTGTTATCATATTCGGTATCATAATAGTACTAATCAATTCGATTGCTTTATTTGCTTTGCTGAACTCAAGGGATTCGGATATTAGCTTTAATATGATTACCCATCAACCCGGTATGCGTTGGGGACATTTGTTGTACTATAGTGAAGAAGAGAGGGCCATGGATGATGGGCTATGGGCAAATATAGATGCTGACAGAGCAGTTAGGATTGCCCACATGCTAATATTTGAAAATGATAATGTAGTGCTACCATACTATGTGATGCATGATAGAGAAAATAGAATCTTCATAGTACTTGCGATATGCGCTGAAGAACATAGTGTCTACAGAGTTATAATTAGCCAAGATACTGGTGGAATTTTATTAAACTCCATTCATCATGGTGCCGGAATACCTCAAATGCCCTAGCAAGACGTAGGGATGGAGAAAGTGTCACACTCTTACCAGCATTCGCAAAGTCGCGCATTCCCAAAAATCGGCTAAATCTGCACGACAGGAAGAAGACGAAACCTTCCGGCTTGGCCTTGATAGGGGTGTTTTCATGAAAAAGATAATAAAAATAGTTCTGATTTGTGTCCTCGCAGTGGTGGTGATTATTGGTGCCGTTATAGGAAGCCGATTTATTCCACAGCACATACAGCGAGAATTTTACGGTGTCGAATTTCTTTGGCTTGGCAAAAATGAAATTGAATATATGCAAGAAGTAGATATTCGTATCGACGGAACAATACGTCGAGTAAGGAATCCACGCGGAAGATTTTTCTATAATCGGTTTACGGGACTGTTTGAAGTTGAACAATATCCCTTTACATGGGGAAATATAATTGATATAGGTGTTTATAATGATTTTTGGTGGCAGCGTTTGGATTATTTTATATTTCCAGAAGAATACTACGAAAGAACAAAGCGCAGAATAGTACGCCGCGGAAGTGGTATATCATGGACTCCCGACGATGAAATACCGTTTACAATGGTACCTCCAGAAAGGCATAGTTTAGGTGTGTTATATCAAACAAATAACTTTGAGTCATTCCTAATCCGTATGGAGCAGAATCAGTTTATCATTGCGCCGGCAGATGAAGAAACCATGGCTTTTGGTTGAATTTTATCGCTGAGAATGAGTTGTTTTTAGAATGATGTGGTGTTGGTTCTGCTGATATATTCCGTTAGAGCGCTTCGAAATTCGGCTGAATAACCACAACCACAAAATGATACCATATGCCGATATATTTTGTGGGTTTTGATACTTTGGTCAAAGGCGATATTGTCCGTGCTAGAGCTTTAAACCCGCAGACCCTAAAGGGAGCTTACGAGGGCTTGCTTGACTGGGGGCGTTTGACGCTTACGGTTTAACAAGCTTGCCGAAGCATCTAGATATCAAGCCGCTAAAGAAACGAGGAATAAAATATGGACACATTCATGACCACATTCATGACCCAACTTAACCAATTGCTTGCGTCTGCCGAAGAAGATAGCTGGCTTGCCGGGCTTTGTGATTTATTGCGTATACATACAGAATCACATGTCTGCATTTACGCGCATGACGGCAAATTAGCAGCGGAGGCACTTACTCCAGAAGGTACACGGCCAAGCGACATCGCCTTTAGAATAAGTTTACCTATTCCTGTAGGCACGGGTAGCCTAATCCTTACACGCGATACCTCCCCCTTTGGCAATACCGAAAACCAAATGGCCGATATAGCTGTCAGCATATGCACAATAATTTTCCGCCGGTACAACCAGCAGGCAAAAACCCGCCGCAAGCAAAGGTTGGAAGCCGTACGCAATGCCATCAACGCCCTAAGCTTCTCAGAACTTGAGGCAGCCATTCATATTGTACAATCTATGAGCGGGCCGGAAGGCCGGCTGGTTGCCGGGCATACAGCAGATAAACTGGGCTTTACACGCTCGGTTGTAGTTAACGCGCTAAAAAAACTAGAAGGCGCGGGGATTATAGAAACCCGTTCTCTTGGGGTCAAAGGCACGTATATCCGTATCAAGAATCAGTCATTGGCAGAGGAATTAAGCAAATTATAGCATTTATGCTTACTAACTAGGAGAATAACCATGTTCAAAATCGGTGTTATGCACAGCAACTATAACCTCCCTTTCGGCGAAGTAGTCGAAAAAGCAAGCCGCCTTGGCCTGCAAGGTATTCAGTTGTCAAAAACTCGGGACGAATTTTCGCCGCAAAACATGCCCCCATCACGCATACGTGAGATGCTTGATATGCTTCATTCCCACGGGCTTGTATTTTCGGCAGTCTGCGGAGAGCAATTATACGGTTTCACAGACCCAGCTAAAAATCCACAGTTAATAGAAAACTCTAAGCGCATCCTAAACATGGCCAAGGAACTTGAAACAAACATTGTTACAACCCACATAGGCGTTGTCCCCAATGACCCAGCCTGCGACATATATAAAATCATGCAGGATGCCTGCTTTGCCTTAGCCGAATATGCAGACAGCTTAGGCGCGCATTTCGCTATTGAGACCGGCCCGGAGGCTTCATCGTTACTGCGCACATTTTTAGATGGTATCGGCTCAAAAGGAGTTGCCGTTAATCTTGACCCTGCCAATCTTGTAATGGTAGTGGGCGATGACCCGGTTGAGGCGGTGTATAACCTCAAGGATTACATCGTTCACACCCATGCAAAAGACGGAAAACGCCTGATAAAAGGCGATGTAAACCACCTATACTCCACAGCGCAAGCCGAACAATACCATGGCCAGTATCTTGTAGAAATGCCGTTAGGGCGCGGCGATGTTAATTTTCCTAAGTATATAACGGCGTTGCAAGATATAGGCTATAGCGGTTTTTTAACTATCGAGCGTGAAGTGGAAGATTTCCGCGCAGAGGATATTGCTTACGGGGCGGGCTATCTGCGTGGGTTACTCAAAATATGAAGAAATCAGGTGACTGCAATGAAGGTATTAGTTACGGGATTTGACCCATTTGGCGGAGAATCCGTTAACCCAGCGTTGGAAGCGGTTATGCTGCTCCCAGATAATATCAGCGGCATACAAATCATTAAACTGAAACTACCCACAGTTTTTGGCAAAAGCACCGAAATCCTTCTTGAGACCTTAGGGGCCCTGCGGCCAGACGCGGTTATCTCTGTAGGCCAAGCCGGAGGGCAGGCTGGCATTGCAGTTGAGCGTATAGCCATCAATATCGACGATGCCCGCATACCCGATAATGCCGGCATACAGCTTACAGACACTCCTATTGTAGAAGGAGGGCCTGCGGCGTATTTCTCCACTTTGCCTATAAAGGCAATCGTCCGGGATTTGCGCGAAGCAAATATCCCGGCAACGATATCAGACTCGGCCGGGACTTTTGTATGCAATCACGTTATGTATGCGGCCCTGCATTATGCCGCCACTAACTGCCCAGAGCTTAGGGCGGGTTTTGTGCATATCCCTTATGCGCCCAAGCAGACGTTGGATAAACCTAAGATGCCTTCCATGTCTACAGAAAATGTTGTTGAAGGGCTGAAAGTAATTATAAGGACGATTGCGCGGGACTAATCCTTCCCTGCAAACCTCATAAATCAATTATGTAAAAGGGCGCATCCCACTGTCTTGGGAATACGCCCTTTAATTATCTATACTTCCCGTAACTCTTAGCAATATCAATCATACGCTTTGCATAGCTTAGCGGTGCGTTGGCAGGATATTCGCAGCCTGTAGCCAGCATATATCCGCCCCCTTTGGCCATGGCATCAATCTGCTGCTTACAATAAGCGTCCCATTCTTCATCTGTAGCCGTAACCGCCATAACCGGCGGCACACAGCCTATAAGCGAAAGCTTACTGCCGTATTTTTCTTTACATTCCGCAAAATCCTTGCAGTCGTCCGGAGGGTACATAAATGAAATTGCTACAGGGTTCATTGTCTCAATTTGAACATCGAAATATATCTTCTCTCCGCAGTTATGAATCATTACCATAATGCCGCGCTCGTGACATATATCAGCAAGTTCTTTAACAAAAACCCCTTCCATCTCCATCCACATGCTTTTAGACATTATTGAAGCGGAAGCAAACAAGGTATCCAGCATAATTGCGTGTACACCTGTGTCAATAATCGCGTTAACATAGTCCTTCAGCGTTTCGTTAATGGCGGCTACCGCGGATTTTACCGCGTCCGGGTCGTCATAAATATCCATGTACATATCATCTTGGCGGCGCAACATAGACAGTACGCCCAGCGGGCCGAAGACAAAGCCAACAATCGGCTTCTCCTTCCCAACTTGTTGTACTAAATTCTTACATACTTCTATGTGGAACATCATGCGTTCGGATGTACGATAATCAACCTTTTGGATTTTTTTGTAATCTTCTATATCCTTGATTACACAGTTATCATAATTGGGGTGGGCTGCTTCAGCTTCCGGGAAAATTAACTCCTGCCCCCATGCGTCGCATTCAATTGAAAGGTCAACCAGCGTAACCAAGCAATCGATATCAAACTCTTGGGTAGCCTTTACAAAAGCGGCTGTACAAACATCCGCGTCTGTAGACCATGTCTTATAGTCAGCACCAACTAAACTACGCGTTGCGCCGCTCAAAATGGGGTAAACGGGGACATAGTCAGGTTCCTTGTGGGAGATGGCTGTTACTACGCGTTCTAATGAATTCATGTGCTTCCTCCTACTTTTGTGCTAGATGAAAACAGCAATATTTTGAAATGATTATAGCATGAGCCAAGTATCAGCTACAACAGCGGGTTGACACAAGCCCTTCGTAACGTATATTCTCCACTCAAATAGCATGCGGTTTTGATACTAATGGTAAAACCAAAAGGCGTAACGCTTTAACACCACTTGGCAGAATGGAGATAGATATGAAAATCATTGATATGAAGAACCTAGACGAATCACAGCGTACACAAGCAGCACAGATGCTAACCAAAGAATTACCCCAAGGTTGGCCCACGCCTGAGGATGCGCTAGAAGAAATAAACATGCTATTGGGCGATGAAGACGAACCTGAAGCATTATTCCTATCAGCAGTAGAAAACAACGAAGTCATTGGCTGGTGCGGCATATTGCCAGAGTACGACGGCAGAGTATTCGAATTACACCCATTGGTAGTACGCCATGACCAGCAAGGTAGGGGAATCGGCAAAATGCTAATGGCCGCAATAGAAGAATCCGCACGCAAAAAAGGCGGTTTAACCATGTACCTTGGCGCCGACGATGAAGCACCCGGCGGCGAAACATCCCTAGCCAATGTAGACCTATACAATGATTTACCAACACGCATACGGGAGTTCGACCCCGGTACACACCAAACCGCGTTCTACATCAAGCTAGGGTATAAAGTAGTAGGCGTTGTACCCGACGCAAACGGCAAAGGAAAGCCCGATATCATGATGGCGAAATCATTATAGGAGGGCTACATAATGCCGCAAAAAAATACCCACGCGCACAAAGCTGAAAGCTATAACATTGGCCGCCCATATTATCCGCAGGTATTTTACGACTATCTTTATGATGAATTAGGTCTTGCTAAGCACATAAAAATAGCCGACATAGGCTCAGGCACAGGAAAAATAACCAAGGGCTTCCTAGAACAAGGAAGCACCGTTTACGCCATAGAGCCTGATAAAGACATGCTGCGGGTACTGTGTAATAGTTTGGTAAACTTCCCAAACATCATCCCAATCGAAAGTACAGCGGAAAACACAGGCATCCCAGACAACACAGTAGACCTTATATTCTGCGGCAATTCGTATCACTGGTTTGATAAAAACCTAGCTATCCCCGAACTTAAACGTATTTTGCGTGATACAGCACACCAGTTTAACATCGTAATAGCCTCCCTAGGGCCGGGCAAGCCAAGCGCCGAATCCCCCTTAAAAGCAGGTACATTTATTGAAAAAACATTCGAATACACTGTTCACAACAATTACCACGAGTATCTACACGGCCATCTGTCCGCATCCAACACCCCAACCCCCGAAGATGATAACTTCAAAGAATATGGCAAAGCGCTAAAGAAAACCTTTGACGAACAAAATGTAAACGGAAAAGTAACAACGAAATTCATACTGCATTGCATGATAGGAAATATCAATAATCTAACCCAATGAAGCGAAAGCCGGTGACACTATTGCCAACTAAAATCCTAATAGTAGATGACGAAAAAGGCATAGTAACCATGCTAAAAAACTACTTTATGATACAGGGCTATCAAGTTTATACAGCTTTTAACGGCACCGAAGCCCTAAGCAAAATCCATCACCAGCCGGATATAATACTTTTGGATATTACAATGCCGGAACTGGACGGCTTATCACTATGTCGTCAAATACGCGAACATATCACTTGCCCCATATTATTTCTAACCGCCCGTATAGAAACCACGGATAAACTAAACGGTTTCGAAGCCGGTGCAGACGATTATATAGTCAAGCCTTTCGATTTAGATGAGCTGGGCGCAAGGGTTCAAGCGCACTTGCGGCGGGAGAACCGTAAGCAAAAGCAAACCATCCTGCGCTTTTTTGATGATATATCCATAGACTACTCAACGCGTGAAGTTAAACGCGGCAAGGAGGTCATTCCCTTTTCTAAAAAGGAGTTTGACATAATACAGCTGCTTTCTGCAAACACCGGGCAGGTTTTCGACCGTGAGCGTATATACGACATAATATGGGGCCCAGAAGGTGAAGGTAATAGCGACACCATAATGGAGCATATCCGCAAAATAAGAGCAAAACTTGCCACAATAACGGCGCATAATTATATCGAAACAGTATGGGGGGTAGGATATAAATGGAATGGTTAAAATGGCTAAGGCAGGCAAGCTTGCGTAAGTCGCTGTTTATTATTATTGCCACATCTACTACGGTTGGGCTGATACTCTATTTTTTAATGATGTCTGTATGCATGTGCCATGCCCCAATGAGTCTCCGCGTGTTTGTTAAGATGGTATTGCCTTTTTTAATTGCTATTTGTGTTCCGGTAGTTGCCGCCGCTAGCTTTTACAACAATAATCTAAAAATCCCGCTTATTCAGCTAAGTACAGGAGCGAAGCGTATTAAGGAAAATGATTTAAACTTCGCGGTAAAATTTAAGTCCAATGATGAACTGGGCCAGCTGTGCCAATCATTTGAAGCAATGCGGGTAGAGCTACTAAAAAACAACCGTGAAATGTGGCAGCAGATGGAAGACCGTAAGCGCCTAAACGCGGCATTTGCCCATGATTTAAGAAACCCAGTAACTGTTTTAAAAGGTTCTGCCATGATGCTGCAAAAGGGACTTGATGAGGGCAGTCTTGACACAGAGCATGCTGCCGAAAGCATTTCCTTGATAGTGCAATATTCCGCACGAATAGAAAACTATATCCAAGCCATGACAAGTGTACAAAAATTAGAAGAGCTTGCTTATTCACCAGAAGAAAGCGATTGGTTTTCGCTAGTAAAAGAACTGAAAAGCAGCTTGTCTATAATAGGAACTGATGCCAGTAAAGAAATAAAATTTATTACTGGCAGCGAAAGTTGCCAAATATATGTTGACAAATTTATTATTCAAAATGTAGCAGAAAACTTAGTTGACAACGCACTCAGATATTCTGAAAACGGCATCAAAGTAGACATGTCATGTACTGAAGGAAAAATTATGATAACCGTCTTAGATGACGGCCCGGGATTTTCTACCGAGATTCTTAAAAAAGGGGCAATACCGTTTTTGCGAGACAATAATGCCGAGCAAGGGCAACACTTTGGCATGGGGCTATATATATGCCATCTGCTATGCAACAAACACGGTGGCAGTTTAACATTAGAGAATCATCCCGGCGGGGCAAAAGTTACCGCGATTTTTAATGCTTGAGAAATTTTTGAGATTTATTGCGTAAAATATATGTATAAAAAATGAAGAAGGTGCCGTTATGAAAAAAGCTATGAAAATCATCATCTTATGTATTGCCCTTATATCTATTTTTGCCTTAACCGCCTGCGGTGAAGCCCATGCTGAACACATGGGGGTTTTTGCTATTGAAGAAATCCAAGATGACCCTGAATCATTTTTAGGAGGGATATCCCTAATTGGTACTGTTGGCAGCGTAAACACGCAAGATTTCACCTTAAATAGCGAGACGGCTGATTTTGAAGTTACTGTGGACTATCGTGGAAGTGGGGCATTTCCGCAGGTAGGGGATATTGTTATGGTTGAAGGGCAGCTTGCGGAAAATCGCCCCTGCTGCGGCCCGGGGTTTACACTTAGGTCTACACAGTTTCAAGCAGTGGGGCAGTAAATATGAATATTTTCAAGCTGGTTTTTAAGAACTTACTACGGCGTAGAGGTCGTTTTATTTTTACACTTTTAGGTATAACCATCGGCATGGCATCGTTTGTTGCGCTTTTGTCTATGGGTGACAATTTACGGTCGGAAGTGACTCATCAGGCGGATGCTTTGGGAGCAAATTTGATTGTTATGGCCAGAGTTGATTGCCCATTTATAAATCTTGCGGTTTTAACAGGGGACCATTTGCCGGAATCTATCCCAAGGGCGATCGTTGGCCAAATTGCCGCAATTGATGGCATAACCGCCGCTGTCCCTTATCTTACACTGGGTGCGTCTGTACATGGTACCCCGCTGACTCTTGTTGGGATTTTACCGGATGAAATGAAATCACATAGGGGTTGGGCTGTCGAGTCAGGGGCTTTTTTTGCGGATGAAAACGAGTATGCCATTGTGGTAGGCTTTGGCGTTGCCGAGCGTTTCGGTTTGGAAATTGGCCAACTTTTGCCCTTTAGGGGCCAAGACTTCCCTATAGCCGCTATCTTGCAGGAGACACGAAGCAATGATGATATTTCTGTGTTTATGCCCCTTAGCGTGACACAGGAAGTCTTCGGACTGGATGATTATGTTTCGTTTATAGCGGTCACAATCGATGATGTTACCAATGCGGAGCGTTATATCTCCGCTATTATGGACATTGCCAACTTATCTGTTTCCACTAACGAGGAACTTCTTAGTTCAGTTTTGCTAATCTTGGGTTCGCTTGATATCACCCTGCAACTGATTGCCGCCGTTGCCCTTATCGCGGCAGCCTTCGGTATAATCAATACAATGATGACCGCTATTTATGAGCGCCGCCGTGAGATAGGCATACTTAGGGCTACAGGAAGTAAACGCGGTATGATTTTCAGGGTTTTTATTTTAGAATCGGGTCTTTATGGTTTGCTTGGCGGATTACTAGGCTTTGCTACTGGCTTTGTTGTTTCGCGGCTAGCCGCACCATTAATTGAGCAAAATGAGTTTGTGGCTGTATTGGGAAGCCCTGATACGGCTGTTGCGCTTTCTGCGCCGCTTTTATTAACCGTTCTTGGGCTTTCGATTGTTATAGCTGTAGGCGCGGGGCTGTACCCCGCATGGAGAGCCTCAAAACTTACCCCTATGGAGGCTATTAGGAATGTCTGATATTGTTATCCGTACCGAAAATCTTGAGAAAATATATGGCAGTAAAGTTAAGACCCACGCGTTAAATGGTATAAGCTTGCGAATCCCACGCGGTTCTTTCAGTTGCATTATCGGCCCGTCGGGGCATGGGAAAAGTACCCTTTTACAGCTTATAGGCGGGTTGGATAAACCTACAAGCGGGCGTGTGTTTATCGAAGGTACCGATATTTCGTCCTTAAGTGATAATAAGCTGTCAGAGATTAGGGGCGAGAAAATTGGATTTGTGTTTCAATCGTTTAATCTCTTGGAAAATCTAACGGCTGCCGAAAATATCCAAACAGCTATGATGTTTTCGAAATCTAACCCAAAGCCCATGAGTAAACGTGCACAGGAACTTTTAGAGCTGGTTGGCTTATCTATCAAGGCCAACTCTAAGCCCTCCGAGCTGTCTGGCGGGCAGTTGCAACGGGTTGCCATAGCAAGGGCGCTTGCCAACGACCCTGCTATTCTTCTGATGGATGAGCCCACAGGTAACTTGGATACCAAATCCGAACAAGATGTTATGGAGCATATATTCAGTATTCATAAATCGGGCAAAACCATTGTGATTGTAACCCACAGCAGTGATATAGCAAAACATGCAGAACTTGTATTTGAAATACGTGATGGGCAGTTGGCTTAAAAATTTGGCAATGCTAAATTGATGTTACAAGGTAGCCGTAGCATGCATGTTAATGTATAATGGCTTTGGCAGGTGTCGCTCATGGGTGGCACGTGCCGTACATATATTAAAGGAGTGAGCTGTATGTTAGACGGACTAAAGCAGATAACAAAATCGCATAAATTGCGGATTTTGGTGCTTTTTATGGCGTTGGTAATTGTGGCCGCGGTGGTTGTATTTGCATTTGACGGCACAGATGAGTATCAAGAATATGGCGGAAACACCAGCTGTTATGAATATACCTTACAGGCTGATGATTACGAATATTATGTTGGTTACAGCTATAGCGGCGATGAATATGATAACAACTTTTATTACAGTAGTGATGGTGGTAATTATATAGGTTTTTCAACCTTTGAAGAGTATATGTATTACATGGCCGGTGAAGCAGGGGATGCGCCTATTATGATGTTTGACCTTGATGATGAGTAAACATTAATATTATGTAGGAAAATAGAGGACGTTTGAATATCGTGTTTTTGAGAACATGATACCAAGCGTCTTTTTTATGCAAAAATGCACCATCTTTAACTTTATTTGTGCTATACTGCCGACACATAATGAAATAAATAAAATTTCGCAACACGATTATATAACAGGATGGTGCTAAGATGACTTTTAATGATTATCTTTCAACAGTAGAATCACGTTTTGCAGAAAAAAATGAAGTCTCGATTGGCCGTTTCAAAGCAATGCAATTTTATGATGAAGTTTTTAAAGTCAAATGGGTGGCTACGAAGCTAAAAATTTTTTCATTTGTTGCTTTTCAATCGGAACTAAGAAAACAAGATATGATTGATTACACAAACCTGTGCCTAGAAAAAGCATTAAATGAGTATAAAGGGCTGCCTCGTGGGATGCAAAACGGGGTTGCGAGTTTTAGTGTAATGGCGGCAGAGAATATTGATGCAGAGACAATTGCGTTTGCTATGTCGCGCCCCAAGAAGCATTTTGCCGCCTTTGAAATGCCGGTCATATTTGACCTTACAGCGAACAAGTTATTTTACTATGAAAAAACGCCAATATGGGGAAGTATTTACTACAAGCACTTTAGAGAGCATATAGAGAAATGTTTTAATTCGAATATGCTCTCTCATTAGGAATCACAAATAATTCGTAGTTAAAAAGGATTCCCATGACCCCAATAAGGCTACCGGTACGTAAAATAATAGAGCTAATACTACGCGGCGGTGACATAGACAGCCGCTTTAGCGACCCTTCCGCCATGCGTAAAGGTTCTGCGGCCCATCGCAAAATCCAAAAAGCAGCGGGCGAGGGCTATAAAAAGGAAGTAAGCTTAAAGCTGGAAACAGTTATTGATATAACTCCTGTAGAAATCCATGGCCGTGCAGATGGCATTTTTATTGCCCCCAACGGCACCATAACTATAGACGAAATTAAAACCACAACTCTACCCCTAGACTACATATTCACCCACCACCAAGAGCATTTGGGCCAAGGTAAATGCTACGCCCATATGTACCTAATGACCCTAGAAAATCCTCCAGAGTCTGTAGACGTTCAGTTAACCTACTATCAGCTGGAAAGCGAAGAAATCCGCAGGCACCGCTTTAGCTTCACCGCTTTGGAACTAGCAGATTTCTTCACAGACCTGTTGCAAAAATACGGCAGATGGTTAGCATTCGAGCGGGAATGGAAAATCACCCGTAATGAATCTATAGCTGAAACTGTATTCCCTTTCGAATCATACCGCAAGGGCCAGCGGGAATTGGCCGTAGCCGTGTACCGTGTAATATCCGCGGAAAAAAAATTGTATGCCCAAGCGCCCACAGGCATTGGCAAGACGCTATCTGCACTATTTCCGTCTGTTAAGGCCATGGGTGAGGACAAGACCGAGAAAATATTCTACCTAACGGCCAAAACCGTAACCCGCGTTGTAGCCGAGGACGCGATACGGTTGATGGCAACCAAAGGACTGCGATTCAAATCCGTTACCCTCCGCGCAAAAGATAAAATCTGCCCTAATGATGAGCGCGGATGTAACCCAGATTATTGTGCCCGTGCCAAAGGCCACTATGACCGTATCAACGATGCCGTATTAGATTTGCTAGAAAATATAGACCTAATCACCCCGGAAATTACTGCCCAATACGCCGAAAAACACAGCGTCTGCCCTCACGAATACGCGCTTGAAGTGTCTTTGTGGTGCGATTTAATAATCGGTGACTATAACCATGTCTTTGACCCGACGGTGTATTTGCGTCGGTTTTTTGGCGATGAAACAGGCAACTATGTATTCTTGATAGATGAAGCCCACAACCTAGCCGACCGTGTGCGGGATATGTATACGGCAGATATACGCAAAGGCATGTTTGGTCATGTTTTGCGGCAAATAATGGGCCGGGATGCGGCAACATCCGCACTAAGAAAATCTTTGCGGCAAATTGGCGAGTATTTCGCTGAATTTAGAGAAAAAATCATAGGCACAAGCTACGTAAGCAAAGAGAAGGATTTTGTACTGGAAGTGCTGATAGCTAACTTTGCTATGTCAGCAGGTGAATGGCTCGCAATACACAAAGACAACCCTGCTGAGACCTTTGGTGAGGTGCTGGAACTATATTTTGGCGTACAACACTTTCTGATGATATCTGAATTATACGACCATCATTATACAACCATTACCGAGTTGAACGGAAACGACGTTACCGTAACGCTTTTCTGCCTTGACCCATCAAGCTTCATAGCAGAAGGGTTAAAGCGTGGTAAATCGGCTACTCTTTTCTCCGCGACACTGGCCCCGCTTGGCTACTACCGTGAGATCTTGGGCGGTACACCAGAGGATTTCACTCTTTCGTTATCGTCTCCTTTTGACCCGGCGCGCTTGCTTACCGCGACTCACAGTGGAATATCCACAAAGTACATCCATCGCGAAAACAGTTATATGCCCATTGCTGAAGCCATACACACAGCAGTAATGGGCAAAACGGGCAATTATCTGGTATTTTTCCCATCATTCGAGTACATGCACAAAGTCTATGAACTGTTTTACGAGTCATACCCGCAAGTCACGACCTTGTTACAACAAAATACAATGACCGAAGAAGAGCGGGCTGATTTCCTAAGCAGTTTCGACGCAAAAAACCGCGAAACCTTGGTAGGCTTCGCGGTACTAGGCGGTATTTTCTCCGAAGGCATAGATCTGAAAGGCGACAGACTGATTGGCACGATAATAGTAAGCGTAGGCCTACCCAAGATATCCCTGCGCACAGACCAAATCCGCGATTACTTCAATCAAAAAAACGGCCAAGGCTATGATTATGCCTACGTTTTCCCCGGCATGAACAAGGTACTGCAAGCGGCAGGCCGCGTTATCCGCACAGAATCTGACGCGGGGATAGTTCTGTTAATAGATGACCGGTTTGCCACAGCAAAATATCGCGGGCTATTTCCCAGCCATTGGGCCAATATGCGTACGGTACGGGATATAGGCAGACTAGAGGAGTTCTTACGGCGGTTTTGGAGCATGAACTAATCTTTAATTCCCACATTGCGGTAGCAATATCTCCGTAGAATAAGCCCCATCCTCGCTATTGCGGCTAAGATACCCCCCATGCCGCTCTACTATATGGTCTATCCTTACAAGCCCAAACCCATGCCCTTCGCCCTTGGTAGTTATATGCCGCTTGCCAAACTTCTGCCGTTTACCCTGCGGGGCAAGATTGGTAACAGAAATATAAAGCTGGGTATTCTTCATCTCTATATAAACACGGATAAGCCTATCCTTTTCATCCAGTCCCATACATGCCTCTATTGCGTTGTCCAGCAGGTTCCCTAAAATGATACACAAGTCCACTTCGGAGGTGGTCAGTTCTACGGCTACATTAGCATCTGCCGCAACCTGTATCCCTTTGGCGCGGGCTAAAGAGATTTTGCTGTTTAGCACGGCATCGGCCATTCTGTTGCCGGTTTTTATTATATTTTCAATCACGCCTAACTCTGTGTCTAAGCCATCAAGATAGCGTGTTATCGCATCTATGTCCCCGGAGGCGGCAAGGCTTTTCATTGCCCCAATATGATTGCTGTAATCATGCTTAAATCCGCGGATTTGGTTGTACATATTTTCTACTTCGGCGTAGTGCATGGCTATAAGCCCCTGCTGATAGGCCGCGATGCGTTTATCTATCCATCTTGAAAGCATTATGTCCTCTCGATTATAGCCTGATTAAGGGCAGTATACAGCCCGCGGGAAAGCGGTACGGTTACGCCGTCTGCCAGATGTATTTCGGTTTTAGTACTCCGGCGTACATAGCGTAAGTTAACAATAAATGAACGGCCTGCGCGGAAGAAATTTTGATCCAGCTCTTCTTCTATCACTGCCAATGTTTTTTTGATTTTATATTCGGCCCCGGCAGCAGCGTGGATGGTTACGTGGTTATGCATAACCTCTAGATAGCGGATTTCGTATAAGGGGACACGAATATTTTCGCCGCTTTGTTGTATGAAGAGGGCTTTTTCGTTTCTGGCCAGTCTTTCTGTTGCTCTGTCCAGCACGGCGGTTAGTTTTGCCGCAGTCACGGGTTTAAGCAGGTAATTAAGGGCCTCCACATCGTAGCCCTCGGCTATATATTCCATGTAGCCGGTTATGAAAATGATTTGCACTTCTTTGTTGCCAGCCCTTACTTGGCGGGCCAATGTTACGCCGTCCATGGCCTGCATCTGTATATCAAGCAGCAGGATATCATATGCTGGGTCTTCTTCGTATGAGAATAAGAATGCTTCCGCACTTGGGAAGTGATTTATACGGATGGTGTGATTTCTTTCAGCGGCCCAATTTTGCACTAGGTTGGTTGCATTAGTTCTTTCTGTTTGTTCGTCATCGCAGATGGCTATGGTTATCATGGGTTGCCTCTTTTGGTCATTGTAGGAAATGTTCATCATTTCTATGATACAGGCTTGACAGGTACTTTAGTTGTGTGGCGTATTCATCCCGCAGCATATCACTTGTGTACCTAAACTGCCAGCAACCACTGGCTGTACCGGGTTTGTTCATACGGTCTTCTGTTCCAAGACGCATCACATCTTGAATAGGCACAATGGCATATACCCCTGTTGATGAAAGCGCAAGCCGTATCATATCCCAAGCTACGTCCTCTCCGGATATATTCAGGTATCGCCGCAGATAGTCCTTTTCGGTTTCTTTCGCGCTAGCGTACCAGCCTTCGGTAGTATCGTTATCATGGGTGCCGGTGTAGACTATCGTGTGACTGTCTTCATATAAATGCGGCAGATACACGCTTTTATCTTCTGGGTTAAACGCGAATTGCAATACCCTCATACCCGGCAATTTAAGCCCCTTGCGCAAGCGGTTTACCGCTGGAGTGATAATTCCAAGGTCTTCGGCGATTATTGGCAAACAGCCCAGCTTTTTTTCCAGCGCCGCGAAAAAAGCTTTACCCGGGCCTTTATGCCACTTTCCGCTTATTGCAGTGTCTGCGCCATTGGGTATGGCCCAGTAGGACTCGAAACCACGAAAATGGTCTATGCGTATCTCGTCCACAAACATAAGCGTTGCCTCTACACGCCTGCACCACCACTCGAAGCCTGTTTTCTTGTTGGTGTCCCACTTATATAACGGGTTACCCCAAAGCTGGCCCGTTTCGCTAAAATAATCCGGCGGCACACCTGCCACGGCAGTGGGTTTGCCGTTTTTATCCAAGGCAAAAAGCTCGGGCGCGGCCCATATATCTGCGGAGTCCATAGATACAAATATAGGAATATCGCCAATGATTTTTATCCCGGCCGCGTTTGCATAGGTGCGTAGTTTATCCCACTGGCGGAAAAACTCATATTGCATAAATTTGGTTAGCGCTATTTCGTCAGAAAGTTTTGCTCCCATCTCTGCAAGGGCTTTTATGTCCCTATTGGCCAGGGCCTTTGGCCAATCTGTCCATGGCGCGCCGTTATGGTAGTCTTTTAGTGCCATAAACAGGGCGTAATCGTCCAGCCATGCGCTGTGGCGTTTGCTAAACTTAGTTAATCTGCTCTTATCGGCGGCGGAGGCGGTGGCTTTAAACGTTGCGTGCGCTTTTTTAAGTATGTCCGTTTTATATTTGACAACAGGGCCGTAGTCTACAGAGCGCGGGTTAAAATCCGCTCCTTCCAAGTCTGACGGGGAAAGCCAGCCATGCTCCACTAAAATATCAGGACTTATCAAGTAATGATTTCCCGCAAAACTAGAAAAACTCTGATAAGGTGAGTCCCCGTAGCCTGTTGGCCCAAGGGGAAGCACTTGCCAGAGTTTTTGGTTTGCCGCCTTTAAAAAATTAATAAATTCATATGCGCCAGTTCCTAAATCCCCAATACCATAGGGGCTTGGAAACGATGTTGGATGGGTCAAAATTCCGCTTTGCCGCTTGTACATGTGTTTTATCCTCCATTTAGCAAGATTTTATCCATTGTTTTTGCGCTAAGTGCGGATGCGACTATATCTTGGATATGTACGATTTCTTGATGAACCGCGCACTTTTTATCAGGATTATCCTTAAATGGACACTTTGAATTAGGACGTAAGCAGTCATTTATGTACCGGTCCTTGTCCACAGCTATAACTATATCGAATAGGGTGAGCGTGTTAAGGGGTTTATTAAGCTGGTACCCGCCGGTACGGCCGCGTACACTCCGCACTATTTCGTTTTTCACTAGCTTTTTCATAATTTTATATGCAAACTTCTGTGGCAGCTGCTCTTCTTCGGTTATCATTTCTATTGTTTTTTTTGTACCACATGACAATGCTCGCACAATTCTTATTCCGTAATCACATTCCTTTGTAAGAAGCATTATTATCCCTCCATTTCCGCTAGAATAGTTGGGTTGGTGGGCAGTGTCAAGTACTGGCGTTAGTGTTGCCCTATGTGTGTAATCATTTCGTAAAAGATAGAGTTTGTGCATAATTCACATGTTTTCATTGAAGATTTGTGATAAATCATGGTATGCTTTTCAGACTGTATTTTATGGACTGCTTTTGCGGCTGATGTGTGACTCTTCATACAGAAAACGCAGTCTTTGTGAAGTGGAGGGCAAAGCCCACCCACTCAAAAGGAGGGCATACTATGAAAGAAAAACCCCGCAGGGGGTCCCCCCGGGAAGGTGAAGAAGTCTCGCAAATAAAGGAGCCCGTTCCCGGTTACATGAAAACCGCCTTTCAGGCAAACGGCATAGACGCAGGCAAGCTGTTATATGCCGTTCACACAGATTTAACCCTTGAAGGCGATTTTTCAGATGTATATGTAGCTGTGGACAATATGAACCTGTACATATTGTACGGGCTGGAAGAAGTAGTTAAGACAGAAGGTGCCCGCCGTATTGTGGCCCAATATACAACAAATAAAGTTGAAACATACCCCCTGATAGATGTTGGGGAACTTGTGACAGAAAAATTGCTATCCACCTGCCGTTTAATATCGGTTAAAAAAGAGGAGACCGAGAATAAAGAAACCGAAAAACCTGAAGATACACGCAAGGATGAAAACGCCCAAAAGAATTTACTGATGATTTTTTCTTTAGGGCTGAAAGGTCATGTAGACAGGCTGATTAAGGTAGTCAAAAACATCCGTGATGGCGCAGACCCAATGCGTGAAGTTGTCGTGGATGATACCCTTTTCTGCCCAAAATGCGCCACCCGCTACCCAGAACCCGACCGCAGGCTATGCCCAAAATGTACGGATAAAATGTCTATATTTTTCCGTCTGCTGGGCTTTTTTAGGTTCTACACGGGTAAGGTTGCGGCAGTATTTGCCGTTGTGCTGGCTATTACAGGCTTGTCGGTTCTGGCACCATATGTTGGCACGCGTATGTTTATAGATGAAGTGCTAAACCCGGATGGCCAATGGTACAGGATGGTTGGTACGATAGTACTGTTTATCATGGCAATACGTTTGGTAAACACAGCCTTTGAGATGCTGCAGGGTGTAGTAGTAGGAAAAACCATGCCATGGATTATTTATGACTTGCAAATGCGCATATTTGAAGCAATGCAACGCCTAAGTGTAGGGTTTTATACTTCTAAGCGTACGGGCGCGTTAATGAACCGCGTTAGCCGTGACGCAAGGAATATTTATTGGTTCTTTGTTGATGGCTTGCCCTTTATTATAGTCAACGTTGCCACATTTTTGGTGATTTTCATCGTAATGCTTGTATTGGAGTGGCGTCTTGCCATCATCTGCATTACTATAATCCCGGCATTAGGCCTTATGTACCGTCTGATAATGCATATATTTAGGCGGTACCACCATAAGTTTTGGGTAATCAATTCCCAAATGAACAACATGGTTTCTGATGCCGTAAATGGCCAACGTGTAATCAAGGCCTTTGCCCGCGAAGGCGAGGAGTCAAAACGTTTTTCTAAACTTGGCAACAAACAGGTCGAAGTGGATGTTGCGCGCAATAATCTTGGTTTTACAGCCTTCCCGGCCATAGGGATGTTTATGTTCCTTGGGCAGGTTGTTGTTACAGTTATAGGCGGCATGATGGTAATCAATGAAGAGATTTCACTTGGTGTACTGCTGGTTTTCCTAAGTTACTTGAATATGTTGTTTGGGCCAATTAATTTCCTTGCTACCGTTAGCAACTGGTGGGCACGCTGTATGGATGCGGCCCAGCGTGTATTCGAAGTTGTGGATGCCCATGCAGACATAGTTGAACCGGAAAACCCTGTGCATTTGCCCGAAATGAAGGGCGAGATTTCTGTGCGCGATGTGTGGTTCCAATACGACCCTGCCACCCCTGTGCTTAAAGGCATGAACCTTGAAGTATCAGCCGGGCAAACATTAGGTATTGTAGGAAAAACCGGTGCGGGCAAGTCTACGCTCGCTAATCTTATTGCGCGCCTTTACGATGTTAATGAGGGCAGCGTGTTTGTAGACGGCGTGGATGTGAGGGAACTCTCGCTAACCGAGTTGCGTACAAACATCGGTATAGTTTCGCAGGAAATTTACCTGTTTATAGGAAGTATTATTGATAATATACGCTATGCCAAGCCCGAAGCCACCCTTGAAGAAGTAATATGGGCGGCAAAAATGGCATCAGCTCACGATTTTATAGTTGCGCTGCCTGATGGCTATGAAACAAGAGTAGGTGCAGGAGGACAGGAATTGTCTGGCGGGGAAAGGCAAAGGCTTAGTATTGCCCGGACAATAATCCAAAACCCCAAAATACTCATACTGGACGAAGCCACAGCCGCTATGGATACGGAAACAGAAGGAAAAATTCAGACGGCGCTTAATAAGCTTCAAACAGGGCGAACCACCATCGCCATTGCCCACCGCCTTTCTACACTTAAAGATGCAGACAGACTAGCGGTTATAAAAGATGGCACGGTTGTGGAAGCGGGCACCCATGAGGACTTGATGCGTAAGAAGGGTGAATACCACAAGCTATACTCCATTCAAATGGAGGGCTTGAAGGTTATAAGTATGGATTAATTGAGGCGAAGCCCCAACACGAATTTTTGTCACGCTGGGGTGGGCGGCCGCAGCGTAGCAAAGAAGCGTAGGCGGGCTTTGCCAGCCGGAGTGGCGGGGGTTTGGAGGCAGCGCCCCCATTCAAATGGAGGTAGATATGGAAACAATTAAAGACCAGATGGATTTAGGCATAATGGATTTAAGAGAAGCCGTGTTTTATGTAGGCGACGGCGGTTTTGCCGGGCTTAGATATAAAGGCGAGGATTATAAACATATCGTGCTTCGCCGCATTATGCCTATAGACCAGCCGCTGCACTATATTTCAGTGGCTGATCAAGACAATAAAGAGATATGCATCCTAAAAGCCGTAAGTGATCTGCCCAAGGACCAGAAAGAGATAGTAGAACGTGAACTTGACAGCCGCTACTACTCACCCGAAGTCTTAGATTTAATATCTGTCAAAGACAAATTGGGCTATGTTTATATGGAGATGCGCTTAAGAAACAAGCAGGGCAAGGAATACGACAAAAGTTGTGCCGTAAAGGATGTAAGCCGTAATATCCGTATGCTTTCTAATAATAGCGTAATTATTTTTGATGTGGACGGTAACAGATATGTTGTGTCCGACCTTGGGGCGCTTAATAAGCAAAGTTTACGGAAGTTAGATGCTTACCTTTTCTAAGGGAGGTTAAAATGCAGTTCATACTTTTTGCGTGGTATGTCATAACGATTGTACAGGCTTTGCTTGGGTATGGGACAGCATACCGTCTAACAAAAAACGGCGGCGACAATGGAGCTGCTCTTTGGGGCTGGCTTTTCATTATGGGATTGGCCGCGGCAATACCGGGGCTAGGTATCCACTTGTGGAGAAAATATCGTGACGAAGATGGCCATGGCGGTGGTAGTCAATACACGCAAAGCCGGTTTGATAAGCTAAGCAATATAGGGAAGCCCCCCAACGAAAACAAATGGTAAGATTAACATGTCGTGTTTTTGGAGGTGTTTAGTTTGAAGGAATATACATTTGAGTATGACCTAGGCATGGACATGAGTTCCAGCTTAGGAGAGCTTGTTTTTAGAGAAAACGGGCAGATACTTGTCAAAGAAGGCGGGGAGGAGAAACGAACCTTTTCCACCGCATATATAGAGGAAGCAGTAGTGCGCGCGGGCGTGGGGTGTGGGCTATTGTTTGCTAAAATGAAAAGCAAGGAAGGCAAATCCAACCATATAATCCTATGTCGCTTTACAATGAGCGGCCTAGTACCTGCTGGTGAATTTTGTAAAGTTGTTAACCACTATATAAAAACCGGCGTTGCCGCCATCCCCGAAACCGTGGAAAAGCGTAGCTGCGAGAAGTGTGGCCGCCCCATGGTTAAGGAGCTTAGCGTGTGTGTGTTCTGTTATAACCACTTTACTGTATTTAAACGTGCGGGTGGCTTCTTAAAGCCTTATATGAAGACGCTTGGGTTTACGCAGATACTGGCGATGTTGACACTTATTGCTGTTCTGTCTGCCCCACTATTTACTCGTATGCTAATAGATAATCATCTGGAAATAGGAGAGGGAACATTTGCACAAATAGCATTTATTGGCATAGTAATGTTTGCTGTGCGCTTTGGCGGTGAAGTAATATTTGTCATGTCATCCCGTATGTTTAATAGGGCGGCGGTTTCTGTTGCCAACGACCTGCGTGTTTCAACCTATCAAAAATTGCAAAGCCATTCTATGTCCTTATTTGCTAAGCGTACGCCAGGCGATTTGATTCGCCGAATCATGGATGATACCGGTGTAGTAGGGGAATTCATCACAGATTTAGGCCGCTGGATGTTGGAAAATATCGTAATGATAGCCATCGCGCTAGTCATTTTATTGTTTACCAACTGGCAGCTTACGTTACTGATTTTGATACCTGTACCGTTTGTTGTTTTTGGGGTATACAATTGTAGGCTAATCATGCGCGCCCGTTTCGAACGGCAGTGGCGTAAAGGCGCTAAGGTTAACTCTATCTTACATGATATTATTAAAGGCATACGTACAATTAAAGCCTTTGGTAATGAAAAGAGAGAGATTGAAAAATATGCCGCCGCCAACCGCGAAAATGCCATTATTAGCTCAAAGAACGAAGTGCTGTGGTCGCTTATGTTCCCGCCAATGGGCTTCATTACAGGCGCTGGAGAATTTTTAATTTTGTTTTTTGGCGGCTGGATGCTTCTTAATGATTCGATAACCATGGGTACACTTGTGCAGTTTACTATGTATTTGGGCTTTATATTTTGGCCGCTGCGTGTGCTGGTTAACGCGCCTAGGTGGATTGCTAACACCACAACCAGTATGGTTAAAGTTTTCGAAATTTTAGATGACGAATCCGAAATAACAGAGGCAGCAGAGCCGAAAAATGTCCCAGTTGCAGGGGATGTTTCTTACGACAGCGTGACATTTGGTTATAAGTCATATGAACCTGTACTAAAAGGGATTGACCTGAAAATCGAACCCGGTGAAATGATTGGGCTTGTGGGTAAATCCGGCGTAGGCAAGTCTACACTTATTAACCTTGCCATGCGCTTATATGACCCTAATACCGGGCGTATTGCCATCAATAATACGGATATCCGCGATATGTCGCCTAACCATTTGCATGAGAACACCGGGGTTGTATTCCAAGATTCGTTCCTGTTTGCGGGGACATATTTTGACAATATTGCCTATGGTAAGCCCGGTGCAAGTTATGAGGAGGTTATTGCTGCCGCTAAAGCCGCTAATGCCCATGATTTTATTACACAAACCGCCGATGGCTATGATACGCTCATAGGTGAAGGCGGCGCGACCCTATCGGGTGGCGAGCGGCAAAGGCTGAGTATTGCCCGCGCAATAATAAAGAACCCTGATTTACTGATACTTGATGAAGCAACAAGTTCACTTGACGTGGAAACAGAAGCGCTTATACAAGAAAGCCTTGATCGCATAACAAAGGGCCGTACAACAATCGCAATTGCCCACAGGCTTTCAACTTTGCGTAACGCCGACAGGCTGGTCGTGCTTAATGAAGGAGCTGTAGCTGAGGTAGGAACTCACAGCGAGTTGCTGAAGAAAAAGGGTTTTTACTATAATCTTGTTATGGCCCAACGGCAGAGTAGCCGTAAGGAAGAAGAAACCGCGTAATTTTTGCCGCATCCCCGGTCCTCTGGATTAGCCAGAAGGGCTGGGGTTGTTTTATATGAAAAGGTTGATGCACCATAAATCTAAACCAAAATCAACAACAAGCTGCCGAGCATCAAAACGGCCCAATGATGGTATTGGCAGGCCCCGGTAGTGGGAAAACTGCCGTTATAACTGCGCGTGCGGCACATCTTATCCGTGCCCACAACATTGCGCCCGGGCGTATACTGGTAATTACTTACTCAAAAGCCGCCGCTACAGAAATGCAGCGGCGGTTTATTCACTTGCCGGGAGTTGACGCGGAAAAGCATGCTCCGACCTTTGGTACATTCCATTCGGTTTTTTACCGTATGGTACGTCAGCGTCATGGCTATGGACTAGGGCAAGTAATGGGTGAAGGTGAGCGCCGCATGGCCATACGTGCATTTTTGACGCAACTGGGCTATGACTTAGAGGACGAATTTCTTTCATCTGTACTGGGCGAGATGTCGTTGGTTAGAAATGAACTCCACGATTTGGAACACTACCACTCCGCATCTATAGGCGCGGCAGATTTTCGCAGTCTTTTGAAAATGTATGATTCTTTCAGGGCAGAGAAGAATAAAATCGACTTCGATGATATGCTGACCATGGCTTATACCATGTTAAGGGACGAGCCTGACCAGCTAGCACGTTTTAGGCAAGCCTACCCATATATCATGATTGATGAGTTTCAAGATATAAATCGTGTGCAATACGAAGCAGTGAGACTGTTGGCCGCATCACAAAACAATCTTTTTATTGTAGGTGATGACGACCAAAGTATATACAAGTTTCGCGGCTCTCGGCCGGAATTTCTGCTAAACTTCCCCAATGATTACCCGGCGGCTAAAAGTGTGACCCTTGACACAAACTACCGCTCTACTAACCAAATTATAAGTTACGCAAATAGCATAATTGTGGCCAACAAACTGAGATACGATAAGCAAATAATTGGTACCGGCCGCGATGGCGTAAAGCCCACTGTCCTTATAGCAGACGATCAAAATGCCGAAGCTGCCAATATTGCAGAGCGCATACGTATTATGGCCAAAAACGGTGCGGACTTAGACAGCATTGCGGTAATCTACCGCCTAAACCTGCAAGCCCTTGCGTTCGCGGATGCCTTCATGAACGCCAATATCCCATATCGTAACCGCGACGAAATGCCAGTGATATATGACCACTGGATAGCGGCGGATTTCTTCGCATACCTGCGCGTAGCAGTGCGGCTTCATAAAAAACAAAAAACCGGTTACGATACAGATGCGGAACGGATTATAAATAAACCCTACCGTTTCATAAGCAAGGCATTCCTACAGGGCATGAAGCAAGGCAATTTAGATATGTTTGCGGCCTACCACCGGGACCCAACACTGCACACGGCATCTAAAGCCCGTATAGAAGAACTGAAAGCCGACCTAACCACGCTAGGCAAGCGCGACACAGCATCTGCGATACGTTACATACGCCAAGGCATAGGTTATAATGAGCATATACTTGACCATTGTGCGTATAGAAAGCTTAACCCAGCAGGGCTTTTCGAAATAGCGGACGAGCTGCAAGAAGCCGCAAAAAACTTTCCGGACCCAGAAGCTTTTCTTGCCCATGCACGTGCTGTGATTGCCGCTGCCAAGGACTCGGGTGCAGAGCGCGGACCGTGTTGCAACTTAACTACGCTGCACAGTGCCAAGGGGCTGGAGTTTGACACAGTTTTCATAGCAGGCGCGGTAGAGGATGTAATCCCATATGTGCGCAGCAAAACCGAAGCTGATATAGAAGAAGAGCGGCGGCTATTATATGTAGGCGTAACAAGGGCAAGGCATGAACTATACATTTCCATAATTAAAAACAGATATGACAAAAAGGTTGAACCTTCGCGTTTTTTAGGGTTAAATAAGGGCAAGACTAAATAATAAGGATAGGTGAAAAGCATTGAAACGTTTCTTTAGAAAGTACAAAAGGGTATTAGCGGTGATTGTGTGTGTTCTTATAGCCATTATTATGGTTCTTGGGGCTTTGGCGCCGGCTTTCATGTGATATTAAAATTTATTTTTGTTGCGGTCTGTCTCGCAGTGGCCTTGGCGTCATACATTATATGCCGTTCTAAGAGGGATTGGCGATGGTTGACGCTTGGGCTGGCATTTACGTTGGGTGCGGATTATTTTTTGATTTTGTATAACCGCCACCTAATTGGTGTAGCGGTATTTTGCTTTGTGCATGTGGCTTATATAATGCGGGCATTGGTTGCGCGTAATGGCGAAGACGAGGTGGGTTTTGCGCGGTATTTGCCTTTGCTGGCGGTGCCTGTGATTGGGTTGGCTTTTATCGCCGCTAATATTTTTATTATCGCGGGGCTTTATGCCATGTTATTTACTATCAATATATATGTAAGCGCCCGCTATATCCGGCACAATCGTGTGTTGGTTATAGCGGGCCTTTTGTTATTTGCAGCGTGTGATATATGTGTGTTTATTTTTAATCTGCCGCACTACTTGGGTGCGCCAAGATGGCTAGCGATGGTTTTTCCACTAATATGGGTGTTTTATTTGCCGGCGCAGGCGCTTTTAGCGGTTAGCGCGGTGGATTTTTCTGCTAAACGACGGGCTGCTTTTTTAACTTAGCAAATGCCGTCAACCCTAGGGACAATGCCAATAGTGATGCCCCGAACATTAAAAGCATGTTGTTTAAGCCAGAACCGCCTGTCAGAGGTAGTTCAAACTCCGGCCAGTTTATGATGTGTTTGTGAGTATTGAGCGCATCTTATAATTGATGGCATCTGTAAATCACCCATATTGTTATATTAACGAAATTGGGGTTTGTGCTACTATTGACTGAGAAGCCCATTACAAGCGCTAATATGACAAAAAGTGTAATCAACTACTTTTACTTTTTCTATGGAGTTGCATGATAAATATTATTTGTTACACTCTTATTACATAAAAACAGCTGAAATGTATCAATAAATTGTTCCAGCAGGCCATTGTAGCACAGCGACAGATTCTATCGAACAATTAGGGGCTATAGGGTGCGACACACGTTTTCCAGCTTAAAGGTTAAAAAATCTGCAAGCGTGATGATCTATTAAAAAACTCCTCATGTAGTAGGCAGATGAAAAATAAAATCTGACTACCACATGGGGAGTTTTTAATGACTGATAATGAACGAATCCATATGAAATTTATCTAGGTATCTTCTGTCTCAACAATATCATTGCTTATTTCAAGTATATCCATATCGGAGGAAATTTCATTTTCCTCAAGAATATCCGTGTTAGTGGAAGCGTCATTCTTCTTATTTTCAATCCCGGTTGTAGCCTTAACCAACCCTGTAGTGCGCCACCGCCCAATCCGATAACAAACCACCGAAAGTATAGAAATAGTAGTCCAAGAAATAAGCAGCGAATAAATCAGCGCAGCGGGGTCACCCATGATATGAACTAGCAGGTAAGCCACTGGCACACGTATCAAAACTGTATTGGCCAAGGACGCCCACATAGGTGTAATAGCATCTCCGCTGCCCCTTATAGTCCCCCAAAATACCATATTAATCGAAAATACCATGTACCCGGCTGCCAAAATCCGTAAAAACCGCAGGCTCATATCCAGCACTTCATCCGTTTGTGTAAACAGCCCGGCAATCTGCCGTCCAAACAGCAAAATGCCCAAAACCATAACCGCCGCCAAGCTAAAAGCCATAATAATACATTCCTTGGTGCCCTTAGCAACCCTATCAACCTTGCCAGCCCCTACATTTTGCCCGGCAAAGACAGTCATGGCATTGCCAAAAGAGAAAATCGGCATCATTACAAAGCCGTCCACTTTCATGACAATGACATTAGCGGCCAAAAACATATACCCAAACCTGTTGGCAAGCGGCTGTACGGCCATCATTGCCACCGCAAACACAGCTTGCGATGCGCCGGTGGGCAGGCCAAGTTTCATTACTTGCCTTACATATTCCCTCTTGGGGATCAAGTACTTGCGCCCCATATCAAAAATATCAGTCATTCTCATAAGCTGCCACAAGCACAAAAGCGCGCTAATACTTTGGGTAAGCACTGTCCCAAAAGCCGCACCAAACATCCCCCAGCCCAACACGCCAATAAACAGGTAGTTAAGCGCAATATTTATCAAAGACGCAATAATCAAAAAAATAAGCGGCGAAAAAGCATCTCCAACGCCCCTAAGTATGCCAGAAAGCATATTGAAATAGCTCATGCCTAATACACCAATAAGCACGACATTTATATATGTAACTGCGTAGTCCAAAATTTCTGGTGGGGTGTCCAGAAACACCAATAGCGGCCGTGTTAATAGTGGGCCAGCAATCATAATAAGCCCGCCAAGCATAGCGGTCAGCGTGATACACGTGCCAATGGTATAAGATAAATCCTCCCGCTTTTTTGCGCCAAAATACTGGGCAACCATAACCCCGGCCCCCATAGATATCCCCATCATTAACACCATCACAAGGAAAAAGATAGACATTGTGCCGGCCACCGCTGCCAATGCATGGTCGCCTACAAAATGCCCAAGCATTATTGCGTCTACGGTGCTAAAGAGTTGTTGAAATACATTACCCACCAATAGCGGTAGCGTAAAAAGAAGCAGCTTATGCCATGGCTTGCCGGTGGTCATGTCTATGGAGGTTATGCGTTGTTTAAGGTTTAGTAGTTTAGTCCTGAAATCTTGATTCGAATTTTGCATATCTTTATGTCCTTTAAACAGTTAATTGTATAAGACAACCCCCAGCCCTGCGGCAGGGGGTTGATTGGTTGTGTAAAGCCTTCGTCATTAGTATCAAAACCTACACACAAAAAGCCTTTCACCAAAGTATCAAAACCCAAATCTATGCCTTGTGATGATGCCCCTTGCAAGACCCGCACCTGCACCCTCTGTCACATTGCGGGCGCCTTTCTAAAATCGTTATCTGGTCTGCCGTATATACCGCTGTGGTTGGGTCATCATGCTGCTTTTTCTTCACAGCAACCTTAGCTGTCTGGCGCAGAATATTCACATTAATAACATCCCCATCACCATCGGGGGTACGTACTAAATCTCCAACCCCGGGCATATTTTGATTAAGTTCGTTATATGTTTCTTCCTCGTATTTAAGGCAACACATAAGCCGCCCGCACAACCCCGAAATTTTGGCAGGGTTAAGACTAAGCCCTTGGTCCTTTGCCATCTTTATAGACACCGGCTGGAACTCATCCAAAAACGTTGCGCAGCATATTCCGCGCCCACATATGCCTATTCCGCTAAGTGCCTTGGCTTCGTCACGCACACCAATCTGCCTAAGTTCTATCCTCATCCTAAAGGTAGCGGCTAAATCTTTAACCAGCTCACGGAAATCTACCCGCCCGTCAGCGGTAAAATAAAATATAATCTTGCTAAGATCGAAGGCAAGTTCTACATCCACAAGGTGCATTTCTAGCCCATGCTCTTTTATTTTTTCTTGGCAAGTTTCGCGGGCATCTTCCTCGCGCTGGCGGTTAGCTAGTTCTTGGGCCTCATCGGCGGGGGTGGCTATCCTTAGCACCTTACGTATGGGCTGCTGAAGATTACTTACATTAGCCTCACGGTTAGTTAGGGCCACTATACCGTAGCCCGCGCCCCTTATAGTTTCTACAATTACAGGTGTGTCTTGAGGGATTTCCATCCCATCAGGGTCGAAATAATAAATCCGTCCTGCGTTCTTAAAGCGTACTCCTACAATTATCATCTATCATCTGTTCTCCTTTAAGCAGTTTTGCTTTTCTCCGGCTAAAATTCCATTAACTCTGCAAACGCCATAATCAGCAGGAATTTTACCACATCACTCGCGAAACCGCGACACGCCGCTAAGCCTCAGCAGCATTAATTCAATAGCCAGTTGAAAATTCCCGTTTTGAGCAAGTATTTGCTTAGTGTGCTGCACAGCGGCAATGCTATCATACCAAAGTTTACGAATATTTTCTCCCTCTTCTGCCGCTTGTGTTATACGTTTTGCGTAAGATAGATATAGCATGTCCAGTAAATTAGCAATAGATTCCCGCGATTCCTTATAAGGCTCAAAGCGGCGGTACAGCGCCATTGCGTCTAGGATATCCATCTCGGCAATAGCAGAAGCCACCTCTTCCGCCAATGCCTGTGCCTCTAAGTCATGTATATCCTCTGTTTCCCCTAGCTTTACCAGCACACACCTTGACAATAAAGTTGGCAGCAATGTATGCACATGGGCTGCAAGAAATAAAAATACCCCATATGGCGCAGGCTCCTCAATCGTCTTGAGCAAAGCGTTCTGCGCCGCCGGGGTTAGAGTTTCAGCTTTATCCACAATAAAAATTTTATACCTGTATTTAAATGGTTTAGTTGCCATGGGTATTATAATCTGGTCTCGCACATCGTCCACACCTATACCCGTTGCCTTTGTACCTGACACAATAAAAATATCCGGATGATTGCCGCTTTCAAACACACGACAGCTAATGCACACGCCACATGCACCGGTTTTGTCAGTTGTATTAGTATCGGATTCTAAGCCTTGGCAGTTAAGCCGCTTAGCAAAAGTACGACCAATATCAAGCCTGTCAGGAAGTCCCCCTTCCAAAATATATGCATGACCGACAGGCCCGCTTAGTGCAACAGGAAACTTACCCATGCGGCGCAAGAGGGGTTATACCCTCATAAACTCCTCAATATTGAGAACGAAAATATTAGCGCCGCCTACTGTAACTTCTACGGGGTATGGCGCAAAGCTTTCGTTGGCGTTTACATTCATGGCGTTTACAGAAGTAATCTGCTTGCGGCTTCTGCATTTTGTCTCAATAACCTCTATAAGTTCTGGGACGCGTTCTTTGCTTACGCCGCATATAAGCGTTGTACTGCCGGCTCGCAAAAAGCCACCGGTCGAAGCCAGTTTGGTCACGCCAAAGCCTTTGGCGTTTAGCAGGTCCATAATGTGAAAAGCATCTTCATCTTGGATGACGGCCAGTACCAATTTTTCTAATTTCATCACGCAGTTCCTCCTTTATTAATGAAACTTTTCAGTTATTATAGCTATATAGAACTTATCATGCAAGCTTGCAGACAGCATAATATTGACATAACTATGTAATATGTGGGGCAATCCTAAATATAAAATTACTGTAAACTTAACTAACCCCTTTCAAGATTGTGATACAATAGTCTTGAAGGGGGTTTTATGTATGGACGTGTTTATTTGTTATAGTAACGCAGACATAGTAATAGTAGAAAAAATAGTCCGTCAGTTAGAGTATGACTACGGTTGGACATGCTGGTACGCGGAAAGAGATTTGCCCCCCGGTTGCCACAGTAGCTTAGAACTTATTGCCGAAGCGATAGATAAGTGTACTGTTTTTCTTCTGCTTTCATCGGCCAATGCTGTCGATTGCCATGATATGCTAACCGCTGTTTCACATGCTATGGCTACCAATGTAAAGCGGCTAGAACTAAACGCCGATACATACAGCCAGCAATCAATTTACATACTTAACCATCGTTTGCACGGTCTGATTAAGAAAAAAGGCACGTCCTATAAAGACTCAGATTTCGTGGACGAAGGCATAAATGTAGCTAATCAAATTGGGGTCAAGGCCCTTATTTTCTTGTTTATTGTAGTTGTGGGCGGGTTTGTGGCAGTTAGGGCCTTCGATTTGTTGCGGGGCCCACAGCCGCAATACATGATAGTTGTAGAGGATAACACACTCATGCCTGACCTAGAAAACGATGTCACTGACCATGAACGTGCAATGATACTGGCTGAAGCGGGAGACATAAGTGCTTTGTACAGATTGGGGCGCAGGTATGCTGACGCGCACAATTTCGAAGCGGCGGCATATTGGTACAGAAAAGCCGCAGGTAACCAGCATATGCGTGCTATATTAGCATTAGCCTCATTGCTTTGGAACGAGGATGGAGCAATGCGCTACCCATTTGCAGGCGACAGAGTAGAGGCGTTTTTATGGTTTTTCAGAGCGGCAGAGTTGGGCAATGTAGATATGCAAAACTGGATAGCAGGCCTATACAGAAGCGGTGCGATTGTGACATCGCATTACCATGGTGGTTATGATATTGTTATTGATGGGCCTTTTAATATCGAAATAACAGAGCACTATTCCGGAAGCGACGGCGAAGAGTATATGCTGCGCACACTGCATATCCCCCAAGACAATGAATCCGCTATGTATTGGTACCGCAGGGCAGCCACGCAAGGCCATAGCGGTGCGCAAACGATGCTGGGTGTGATGTATGTCACCGGCGAAGGTGCGGCCGAAAACCTTGAGCAAGGCGTCTATTGGTATACGCGTGCGGCTAGGCAAGGTAATTCTACCGCGCAGGGCAACTTAGGAATTGCTTATGTCTTGGGTCAAGGGGTTGACCAATGCTATCAGCAGGCGGCGTATTGGTTTAGGGCATCCGCAATGCAGAATAACGCTTCCGCGCAGGTTAACTTAGCCTGGATATACGAAAACGGGCATGCAGGCCATGTAGACCTAGAACAGTCTTTCTATTGGAACCATCGTGCTGCAATGCTTGGCAACATCACAGGGCTAGGCAATGTTGGCCTAATGTATATGCAAGGGCGCGGCGTTACACAGTGCTATGAGCAAGCTATCTACTGGTTTAGGCAAGCTGCCGCCCGTAACTGTCCAAGAGGTATCGCGTACCTTGAAATGCTTTACGAATCGGGTTATTCTTAAAACATTGCTAACCGTGCAAATTCTTCTTATAATGTCAATATAATAATGACAACCTGATTGGAGAGATTAATTTGTTTGGAAATTTTGGTCTTTTAGATGCGCTGGTATTAGTAGCTATAATTCTGGTTATTGTATTTGTAGTGCTATACTTCCTAAACAAGTGGGCCGGCCGCAGAATGGCAGACCAGCAAGATATGGTAGAACGTCACAAGCAACCCGCCACTATTTATGTAATAGACAAGAAAAAAGACAAAATCACCAACGCCAACCTGCCCAAAGCCATGGCAGAGCAAATACCGCGTATGGGCCGCATGATGAAGATGCCGCTGGTAAAGGCTAAGATAGGCCCGCAAATCATGACATTGGTATGCGACAAGGCTGTATTCGATGCTTTGCCCGTTAAAAAGACCGTAACTGTAGAATTGGCAGGCGCATACATTGTCGGCATGAAGGGTATGAAGACTAAACAGCAACTGGCCGAGCAACGCAAGGCTCGCAGGCAGTCAGGCAACGATGATGCGCCGCTGAAGTGGCATGAGAAGGTTTTGGCTAAGTTTAAAAGGTGATAAGACCCCGGGGGGAAACTTTTTTGAAAAAAGTTTCCCCCCGGACCCCCCTTCAAAAAACTTTAATAAAACCGCGCTTTGCGCGGTTTTGGGGAGTTTTTTAAGGGGGTATTTTATATATATAGATAAATAGGGAGGCGATTATGGCTTATCGTGTTGTGTATGAGAAGTGGTTAACTGACTCTGGTATTGATCAAGCTACAAAGGATGAACTGCTTGCTATCAAAGGTAATGAGCGTGAGATTGAGGATCGCTTTTTTAAGGAACTTGAGTTTGGTACCGGCGGGCTTAGGGGGGTGCTGGGCGCGGGTAGTAACAGGCTTAATATTTATACAATTCGCAAGGCTACGCAGGGGCTGGCTAATTATATCCTCAAGTCTGACGAATATAATCCTGATATGGGTGTGGCAATTGCCCATGACAGCCGCCGCATGTCGCCGGAGTTTACTTTGGAGGCCGCGTTGGTGTTTAACGCAAACGGTATCAAGACCTATGTATTTGACAGCCTGCGGCCTACGCCGCTTCTTTCATTTGCGGTTAGGCATTTGGGTTGTATCGCCGGGATTGTTATAACCGCCAGCCACAACCCGCCGGAGTATAACGGTTATAAGGTATACTGGTCAGATGGCGGGCAATGCACTTACCCTCGTGACAATGAGATAATAACGGAAGTTAACAATGTGACAGATTTCTCAATGGTCAAGACAATGAAGCATGCAGAAGCCGTTAGTAAGGGTCTTTTTAATATCGTGCCTGCATCAGTTGATGATAAATATATAGACAATATTAGGGCCTGCCTTCATAATCCATCTATTATCCCTGAATCGGATATTAAAATTGTTTTTACACCCCTGCATGGCGCGGGCAATATTGCTGTACGCCGTGCGCTTAAAGAATCTGGCTTTAAGCATGTGCATGTCGTACCCGAGCAGGAAAAGCCTGACGGGGAATTCCCAACTGTACAGTCGCCAAACCCGGAAGACAGTGCGGCCTATACTTTGGCGTTAGAACTGGCTCAGCAATTAGACGCGGATATTATCATTGCTACAGACCCTGACGCGGACCGTGTGGGTGTAGCCGTAAAGCATGACGGCGAACATGTAATTCTTACCGGCAACATGGTAGGCGCGATTTTGACTGAATATGTACTCTCGCAAATGCAATCCGCAGGGAGCCTGCCACAAAACCCCACAATCATCTCAACAATTGTATCAACAGATATAACTAAGAAAATAGCCAAATCTTATGGCGCAGCCTATATGGATGTACTAACAGGCTTCAAATATATTGGCGAGAAGATGAATGAATTTGAAGCCTCCGGCAGTCATGACTACGTTTTGGGGTTTGAAGAAAGCTATGGATATCTGGTAGGCACATATGCCAGAGATAAAGACGCGGTAGTAGCAAGCTTGCTTATATGCGAAGCTGTGGCGTATTACCGGCAGCAAGGGCTAACTCTGTACGATATTCTGCTAAACCTGTATAAGAAGCACGGCCTGCATGCCGAGCTGACTACATCCCTTACAATGAAAGGTACCGAGGGTTTGCAGGATATCCGTCGTATTATGGAAGGTCTTCGTACAAGTCCGCCACAAAGTCTTAATGGCTCCGCATTGGCCGAATCCCGCGATTACCAAAGCGGAATTATAAAGAATATGAGCTCAGGCCGGGAAGAATCCACAAACCTGCCCGTATCAGATGTGTTGTATTTCGCTATGGAAGACGGCTCATGGGCATGTGTGCGCCCATCAGGGACAGAACCAAAGATAAAGCTATATTTTGGCGTGTGTTTGCCGCCAACCGCCACAGCGGAGGAGGCCAATATTAAGTTAGCAACTTTAGCAGATGACTTAAACACGAAAATTTAATATGCATGATAAATATCCACAAAGGAGTCAACAATGGTAAGAATCATAGACTATAAAGCGGGCAATGCCCCAAGCGTGATGCATGCGGTTAAATATCTAGGTTTCGAAGCCGACTACGCCCGCAGTGCCAAAGACTTTGGTGATGCCACACATATCATCCTGCCGGGAGTAGGCACGGTTAAGGCAACTATGGCATCACTAATGGCCATGAACATGCCGTCAAAGCTGGAAAAGGCCATTCTCAAGAAAAAAGTGCCGTTTTTGGGCATATGCGTAGGTATGCAAATCTTATTCGAGCATAGCGAAGAAGACGATTCACAGGGGCTAGGTTGGCTAAAAGGCAATATCGTAAAATACAATGCCAATAATGTAAGGGTTCCGCAAATGGGCTGGAACCAAGTACGTTTTGTTAAAGATACCCCTCTGACCCATATGGGTGTACGCCTAGCACCTCCCCAACCGGAGCATTTTTATTTCGTAAATTCCTACCATGCAAAACCCGCAAGCGAATCTGATATATGGGCAGTTTCCTGTTATGATGGCGATTATGTTGCAGGGGTTCAAAGCGATAATATCTACGCCACCCAATTTCACATAGAAAAAAGCGGCGAGGCGGGGCTTCGTCTCCTCAGGCGCTTTTTGGAACTGGAGAGGGAGATATAATGCTAACAAAAAGACTAATAGCCTGCTTTGATATTGTGAGTGGCAGGGTAACAAAGGCGGTACAATTCCAAGACAACATTGATGTGGCCCCCGCAGAGGAACTTGCCAAAGCAATGTACACCGCGCAAATAGATGAACTAATCTTCTTTGATATAACTGCCAGTGCCGAAAAACGCCCTATTGATATAAAAACAGTAAAAAGAGTGGCCAACAAAGTATTCATCCCTTTTACAGTAGGTGGCGGAATCCGAAATTTAAGCGATATGTACGAAACGCTAAAAGCGGGTGCGGAGAAAATAAGCGTAGATTCCATGGCGGTACGTAACCCTAAAATCATCGCAGACGGGGCTAATGCCTTTGGTTCCCAGTGCATTGTGCTATCCACTCAGGTAAAACGTGGAGCGAGTACTCCCAGCGGATATGAAGTGTATATAGACGGTGCTCGTACAGCTACCGGCATCGATGCAATAGAATGGCTTAGAAGAGGTGAAGCACTGGGTGCGGGGGAGATATGCATCAATAGTATTGACCAAGACGGCACTCTGCAAGGCTATGATATCCCGTTAATGAAAATGGCAGAAAAGGCGGTGCGGGTCCCACTTATAGCTTCCGGCGGTGCGGGCGTACCTGCGCATTTGTTAGAGGTTTTCACAGAAACAGAAACTCAAGCCGCTATCATTAGCAGTATGTTGTATTCCCCAAGACTTACGCGCAATTATAGCGTTAGCGAGCTTAAAACATACTTATCGGAACGTAATATACCTGTAAGGCCGGTGCATGATGCGTAAAATTGTGATAGCACTGCCCAAGGGGCATAGGCTTTTGGCTCTTGCCTACGACGTGTTTAAAAATGCCGGATATAAATCAGATACTTTGGAAAACGCAATCCAAAGCAAAGACCAGAAGCAACTGCAGCACGACAGCAATTGTGGCTGTGTGGCTTTTTTGCTGGTGCGCAATATGGATATCCCCCAATATGTGGACCGTAACTGGGCTGAACTTGGCCTAACGGCTTTCGACTGCTACCGCGAATATGAACTCTCTAGCGTAATGGGTGGCCTTGCAATGCGTGGCGATAATTTTATAACGGATATGCTACCGGACTTGGCCCTATGCGGCCAGTCCCGTTTTTGCGTGGCAGGGACGCCAGACGGCCGTGATTTTTATGAAAAATGCAAGAAAAGTGATGAAAAAATCCTGACAGTAGCTACTCAGCACCCAAATATCGCGGCGAAATATTTTGCCAGACAAAGGATACTGGCGGATATTGTTGCGATATCCGGCTCTTCGGAGCTGATGCCAGCCCATGGCGGCGTGGATGCTATATTTGATATTGTTGAAACAGGCAGTGCCTTGGTGGAAAACGGGCTGATTATTTATGATGAGGCCATGCCGATACAGACGAAAATTCTGGTAAGCAAGGCGGCGTTTAAATACGATGTAAATATCGCGCCAATGATAGAGGTGATTAAAAATGCGGTTAAGCCGTGACCTAAACGCAATAAAGAACCGCCAGACCCAAGTAGATGAGGCCGTAGAATCATCTGTACGCGATATTCTGGCCGGTGTGCGTACCGGCGGCGACGAAGCAGTGCAGTGGTACGCACAAAAATTTGACGGATTTGACTGTCCCGACCTACTGGTAACAAATGCAGAAATAGAGGCTGCTGTCCAAAATGTGGGCCACGATTTTATACGGTTGTTAAAACACGCAGCAAAGCGAATCACAGCATTTCACGCCAATCAAATGGAAAAATCATGGAGTGTGTACAAGGATAATGGCGTTATTATGGGCCAAATTGTACGCCCGCTAGCCCGCGTGGCGCTATATGTTCCCGGCGGCACCGCTGCCTATCCCTCGTCAGTTCTGATGAATGGAATCCCTGCCTCTTTGGCCGGGGTAGGGGAGATGGTTATATTCACCCCTGTAAAATCTGATGGTAAAGTACCGGACGCTATACTTGCCGCGGCAGACATAATAGGTTGTCATAAAATTTATAAAATAGGTGGCGCTCACGCTATAGCGGCAGCGGCTTATGGTACAAGCACCATCCCAAAGGCAGATAAAATAGTAGGCCCTGGCAATATATATGTAGCAACCGCCAAGCGCATGGTATACGGCGAAGTAGATATAGATATGGTGGCTGGCCCGTCCGAGGTGCTGATTATAGCCGATGAAGCCGCCAACCCTAAGTATGTAGCCGCAGACCTAATGAGCCAAGCCGAACACGACGAGCTGGCCAGTGCCATTTTGGTAACAACCAGCGAAAAACTAATCACGGAAACAGAGGCGGAAATAGAGCGCCAACTGGCCAATCTAAGCCGTAAGGATATAATAATAAAAGCGCTGGAAAGCTACGGCGCGGCAGTACATGTTCAAAGCTTAGACGAAGCTTTTAAAATCTCTAACGCCATCGCCCCGGAACATCTGGAAATTTTGACTGCCGACCCTATATCTCACTTACCTAAAGTACAAAATGCTGGCTCTATTTTCCTAGGCGAAAATAACCCTGAACCCCTAGGTGACTATATGTCCGGCCCAAACCATGTACTGCCCACCAGCGGTACAGCGAAGTTCTATTCACCACTAGGTGTATATGATTTCGTAAAGCATAGTTCATATAGCTACTACCCACGCGAGGCCCTAAGCATCTTAAAAGACGATGTAGTAAAATTTGCATTGGCAGAAGGATTAGATGCCCACGCCAATGCCGTAAAGGTTAGATTTGAGTGATAAAATTTACAAATGATTTCCTTAGCGACAAAGTAAAGCAACTGACACCGTATGTAGCGGGCCTGCAGCCTAATGAATCAGGCTGGGTTAAACTAAATACAAACGAAAACCCATATCCGCCTTCGCCAAAAGTGAAAGAAGTATTGGAAAATACCGATATCGCAATGCTGGCGCTGTATCCGGATGGAGATAGCACTAACTTAAGAGAAGCCATTGCCGCCGATATAAATATATCAATTGCGCGTTCCGGTTATGAATCTCAATGTATAAGCGCGGATAATATTTTCTGTGGCAACGGCTCCGATGAAGTGCTTGCATTGGCCTTTCAAGCGTTTTATAGCGGTAAGACTGACATTTTGACCCCCGATATCTCCTACGGGTTTTATCCTGTGTGGGGCAAAATGTACGATGCGGGACTTAGACAGCTACACCTGCGTGATGATTTCACCATTGACCCGGGAGCCTATAATGATGCTAGTGGCGTAGTAATCGCAAACCCCAATGCCCCAACCAGCCTAGCCTTGGGGCTTTCTTGCGTGGAAAAAATCCTGATTCAAAACCCAAAGGGTGTGGTTCTGATTGACGAGGCATATATTGATTTCGCAAATGTTGAAAGCGCAGTTGCGTTATTAGGTCAAAATGGGAATAACTCAAATGTGAAAAAGTGCTATGAAAACCTGCTAGTAGTCCGTACCTTCTCAAAATCTCACGCGTTGGCAGGCTTGCGGGTAGGTTACGCCATCGGCCACCCGCAACTAATAGATGCCCTACGGCGGGCAAGAGACGCGTTCAATTCCTATCCGTTAGACAAGCTTGCCCAAACCGCTGCCACTGCTGCCATTCAAGACCGGCCATACTTGGAAAAAACCATCAAGGAAGTTATTTCAACACGTGATAAAACTACTGCGAACTTGGAGTCTATTGGTTACCACGTGCTACCATCCCAAACCAATTTTATTCTAATTAAAACCCCGGACGCGGGAGATATATACAACCATCTGTTAAATCACAAAATACTGGCAAGATACTGGCCAAATCCCAAGCTTAAAAATTACCTACGCGTATCAATAGGGACAAATTCGGATATGGAGGCGTTTATACAGTGTGTACAGGAGTATACGAGCGCAAGACAAATGAAACCAATATAAGGGTAGCGGTAGGCATAGACGCTCGCGGCCCAATTAAAATAGCTACAGGCATAGGTTTTTTTGACCACATGCTGGAACTTTTTGCGTTTAGGGCAGGGCTAAGCTTGGAAGTTGAATGCCAAGGCGATTTGCATATAGACGGCCACCATACTGTGGAGGACGTAGGCATTTGCGTTGGCCGGGCTTTGGAAGCGGCACTGGGTGATAAAGCCGGAATTGTGCGGTATGGCACGGCATGGATTCCCATGGACGAAGCTTTGGTGCAAGCAGTGCTGGATATTTCTGGGCGGGGATTTCTTGTTTTTAACGCTAATCTGCCATCCCCAAAAGTCGGCGGTTTTGAAACAGAACTGACCGAGGAGTTTTTTCGCGCACTGGCCTATAACGCTGGGATAACCCTGCATATAAATCTCTCCTACGGCCATAACACTCATCATATTATAGAAGCGATGTTCAAGGCCCTAGGCTGTGCGCTGGGCCAAGCAATCCAAAAAACAGGCACAGATATAATTTCATCTACCAAGGGGGTATTGTGATGTTAATAATCCCGGCAATAGATTTACAAGGTGGCCAGGCCGTAAGGCTGCTGAAGGGTGATTACGACCAAAAAACGGTATACAGCCATGACCCAGTACAAGTAGCAAAAGACTTTGAAGCTATGGGCGCAAAATATCTGCATGTTGTAGACCTAGACGGCGCAAAGGCTGGCAGTACAGCAAACATTGAAACCATACGTAAAATACGCGCCGCTATCAAAATCCCCATGCAGCTAGGCGGTGGCATAAGAAGCGCCGAAATCGTAAGCATGTACTTAGACGACATAGGCATAGACCGTGTGATATTAGGGACGATAGCCGTCTCGAACCCAGAGTTCGTATGGGAAATGGTACAAACCCATGGGCCGGAACGAATCATTGTGGGTGTAGACGTACGTTTCATGCCCGATACAACATGGGCATCACCCGAAACGAATTCTAAACCCATGACCGGGTTCGTGGCCACAGGTGGCTGGACCCAAGACAGCACTGTAAATTACCTAGGCTTCATAGATGACCTAAAAGCTATGGGCGTACGCTATCTGGTCGTAACCGATATCTCCCGTGACGGCACACTAACTTCCCCAAACTGGGATATGTACGAAAAAATCCATGGAATAAACGTAGTTGTTTCTGGCGGTGTTGCGTGTGAAACCCATATAGCGCAAGCCGTGAAATACTACGGCGTAATTGTAGGCAAAGCCCACTACGAAGGAAAGGTGGACCTAACAAAGTGCTTCCAGAATCAATAAGTGGGCTAATCCCCGCCATTGTGCAAGACTATTACACCGGCCGCGTGCTAATGCTGGCCTATGTGAATCAAGAGAGCTATGACTTCATGCGTGAAAAAGGCAAAACATGCTTCTGGTCCCGCTCACGGCAAGAGTTATGGCACAAAGGCGCGACCTCTGGCAATGTGCAAAAAATCATGCACATGGCCATGGATTGCGATAACGATACGCTTCTGATACAAGTAGAGCAGACAGGCGGTGGCGCATGTCATACAGGAAATTATAGCTGCTTCGGCGAGGAAACCGGGGCCTTTAACGCTATAGAAAGTGACTACGCCGTAATATCTGACCGCAAGCAAAACCCCAAAGAAGGCTCATACACTAACTACCTGTTGGAAAAGGGCGTAGATAAAATCTGCAAAAAGATAGGCGAAGAGGCGGCAGAGACGATAATCGCTGCCAAAAATGCCAATAAGGAAGAACTAACCTCCGAAATAGCAGACCTAACCTATCATCTGTTAGTATTAATGCAGGCTCAGGGGCTGACCCTAAGAGACATAATAACGGAAATAGCCAATAGAAAAATATAAAAATCGCATAAACACCGGGTATGAATGCTTTTACCATTAGCATCAAAACCAGAAAAGTAACACTTTATAAAAGAGAGGTGCAATATGATTACCATAACAGACATTAAGAATAACCTAAAAATCAAAACCTATATCCAAAAGGCCGATGAAACCCTAGGTACCCTAGGCTACACAGACCATGGCCTATTCCACTCTACAAAAGTAGCTAACGAAGCCCGCGATATCTTAATAACCATGGGCTATCCCGAACGTGAAGCAGAACTGGCGTGGATTTCCGGTTACTTACACGATATTGGCAATGTAGTAAACCGCACAGCCCATGCCCAAAGTGGCGCACTTTTAGCATTCCGCTTACTGGAAGACATGAATTCCAACCCCGAAGATACAGCTACTATAATCACCGCCATAGGCAACCACGACGAAAATACCTCCCGCCCGGTAAACCCGATATGTGCCGCTGTAGTCTTAGCCGACAAATGCGACGTAAGATACAGCCGTGTAAGAAACCAAGACCCCACAACCTTTGATATCCACGACCGGGTGAATTACGCTGTAAAACAGTCCTCGCTTACAATATCTGACGATAAAAAAATCATAACATTGGATATGACAATAGACACCACCCAATGCGCCGTAATGGACTATTTCGAAATCTTCCTATCTCGCATGGCACTTTGCCGCAAGGCGGCAGATAGCCTAAAATTGCTGTTTGCTCTGGTTGTTAATGGGCAGCAGTTGCTGTAATTTTGAAAATGTTATGATAGTGTTTGAATAGGACATATAGCTGTCATATTTTGTGTTATATTATATAGTTGTGTGTCATAATTTTTGCGTTAGCTACATTTATGAACATACAGGACGCTGGGAGGATACTATGTTTTTCACAGACCTTAAAACTAATCGCTTACACTTGCAATGCATTTCCCCGGCACACCGATATTTTTTTTATGTCCTGTATACAAACGACGAAGTGTTACGCTTTCATAATGAGGAGGACCGTTACGCCGACCTGTGCGGCGCAGACGCGGAGATTGCGGAATGGAACCAACCTGAACCGTGCAACCAGCACGGTTGGGTTTTAGTCTGCAAAGCCGACGGCGTCGCAATGGGTACGTGCGTCTTCAATAATTGGGATAGAAACACCGCGTTCTGCGAAGTTCACTACGATATGCATCCGGATTTTTGGGGTAAAGGGTATATGACCGAAGCGGTACGGGCAATCATTGAATTTGCGCGAGACAAGATGAAGATACGCTGCATAGAAACGGGTATGGATGAAGAAAACGTAAATTCCATTAAATTAGCCGAAAGGCTTGGGTTTGAGTACATCGGACAGACAGTTGAAGACGAAAGAATTTACCGCCTTTATTTTTAGTGCGTAGGTTAAAGCCCGTATTTTCATAGTTTTTCAGCAGTTATATTATGGAAACAAAAAGCACATACAGTGACATGCAATTAACAAAAACGGAGGGTAAAACAATGAAAAAAATTGAAAAATCAATCGTCTCTGTGTCCCCCACATGCTCGGCACAGCAAGTATTCCTTCTGGGAACATTTAATCCGGATGGGACACTGTTTTTACAATCGCAAGCATTTGTATGCTATATCCCTGGACCGCCTGAAGGAAATATTCTCGGGATTGTCGCATCAGAACAATTGAAAAGCAATATATTGCGCGACCGGACTTTTTCCTTAAATTTATGCAATGTGGGTATGCTTTCTGTGGTAGATTCTGCATGGCAAGGTTACTCGCCCGAAGCGAGTGGTGAAAAAAGTATCAGATATACAAATGGTACTAGACTCAATGTCCCTATCTTGGATGCTAGCCCGTGCGTTGAAGAATGTAAAGTTGTGCAATCTTTTTATGTTGGAGATACTCTAGTCGTTATTTCAGAAACAATATGTACTCACGCAGAACACAAAAATATTCTTCCATATGATGGTTCAGAAGATTTGTATAACTGGTATACACGTCAAGATGCACAGCAATTTAATCCACTGATGTATTCTGTTAAATACTACACCTTGGGCGAAAGTGTAGGGCAGTTGGGCAAAAATAACTGGTAAATCAACGGCTCCAATCAGTTGTACTTTGTTCAATTATGTCAGGTTCGCTGTTGCATACCATAGAAGAACTGGAGGGAAACAAATCCAAATGGTATCAGAGTGTTTGCGTTTTTCATTTGTTTTTCCGGTTTGTTGACTACATATTGAATGGGGAGATTATATGCTTATACCACATTTGCATTTCTATGGAAATTGTAATGAAGCGATTGCCATGTATGAGAAGGCATTTAAAACAAAAGCAAAACCTGTAATCCGAAAAAGTAAAAACATGCCAGCAGACTGGGTAGAAGGAAAAATACTGCATGCCGCAATGGAAATCTTTGGCCAAACTGTTTTTTTAAACGATAGATTTGGAAATAAAGATATGTCGCATGATTGTGCAATAAAAATAGCCATTATTTTTAAAAAAGCTGATGATTTAATAGCGTGTTATGAAATAATGAAAGAAGGCTGCATAGTAATAGATCCATTAGAGAAAGCATCTTTTAGTAAACTCATGGTACAGTTTATTGATAGATTTGGTGTTCAATGGGGATTTATGTTGAAACCATAAAGTGCCGAAAAATAGTGCAGGGCTCGCGAATCAAGTGAGAGATATTTTTATACGTAACGTGATTTGTACGACTCGGCTAACCCATATCGTGTATTCCCTTGCGGCCCCTCAAAAAAAGCGTTAATCTCCTGAATGATATGATCATTTTACAATAGGTTTTTTCGGAGTTTCCGAAGATATCTTAAAAAGGAGCCAGCCCTTGCGCAATCTTACTCTACTAACCGACTTTTATGAACTGACAATGATGCAGGCCTATCACTATGCCGAAGCGGAAACCGGTCATCGCCAGATGGCTATATTTGATATGTTTTATCGCGAGAACCCTTGCGGCAATGGCTACGCAGTAGCCGCAGGCCTAGCTCAGCTTATTGATTATATAAAAAACCTTCAGCTAGATGATGATGCCATTGCCTATCTACGCTCCAACGGCACCTTTGGCGAGGCATTCTTAGATTTTTTAAAAACTTTCCGTTTCACAGGTGATATATACGCCGTGCCGGAGGGTACTGTAGTTTTTCCCGGCGAGCCGCTTGTAAGAGTAACCGGCAGCCTAATTGAGTGCCAGCTAATAGAAACCGCAATGCTTAATATTGTAAACCATCAGAGCCTAATAGCCACCAAAGCCGCGCGAGTATGCTGGGCGGCGGCAGGCGACCGCGTTCTGGAGTTTGGCCTAAGGCGCGCACAAGGCCCGGATGCTGGGCTATATGGCGCACGCGCCGCAATAATTGGAGGCTGCCACGGCACCAGTAATGTACTGGCCGGGCAGCTTTTTGATGTTCCCGTAGGCGGAACCCATGCCCATAGCTGGATAATGAGTTTCGACACGGAACTGGAAGCCTTCGAATGTTATGCGAATCTGTACCCCAAGGCTTGCATCCTGCTGGTAGACACCTACGATACCCTGCGTTCCGGTGTACCCAATGCCATAAAAGTGTTTAGAGCCATGCGCGAAGCCGGCAAGCCACTTTCGTATTATGGCATACGCCTTGATAGCGGCGACTTAGCCTATCTATCCAAAATGGCCCGCCAAATGCTGGATGAAGCAGGATTTCCAGATGCCTCAATAGTTGCCTCCAACGACTTAGACGAATACCTTATAGCTGAACTTAAAGCCCAAGGCGCACAAATAACCGTATGGGGGGTAGGTACGCACCTGATAACCTCAAAAGAAAACCCGGCCTTTGGCGGTGTATACAAGCTTGCAGCCCTGTCTACAGACGGCGAGGAGTGGCAACCCAAAATAAAGCTAAGCGAAGACCCTGTAAAAGTAACAAATCCCGGCGCGAAAAAAATCTATCGCCTGTACGATGCGGCTACAGGGAAAATGAAGGCCGACTTAATCACCCTTATAGACGAAGTGGTGGATAATCGTTCGGACTTAACAATCTTCGACCCGCTGGCAACATGGAAACGTATGACCCTAAGAGCCGGCGATTTTACCGTGCGGGAGCTACTTGAGCCGGTATTCAAGAATGGAAACTGCGTATACCCAGAATACACAGTAGCCCAAATCCAAGAATACGCAAAAAAAGAGCGCGACACCCTGTGGGAAGAGCATAAGCGCCTTGTGAGGCCGCATATAATGCCGGTGGACTTATCGCAGAAACTCTATGACCTAAAACAAAGTATGATAATGAAAGCGCGTTGATTAAGGCGATTTAGCCTGAGAGTAGCGGTTTTTGCCATTCTAGAGTGAAACGCGTTCCTAAACTATAGCAATATCAATCCCGAATTTTGGACTGAAATTGCTATTTGATACACGCCATAATATAATCCGCTTAACAATAAAATTTTGGAGGCTAAACATGCAAAACAAGCAAACCATAGCAACAACCCTAGAAGCCAAGAAGGGCTTCAAACTTAACATGATAATAGGCTGCGATGGTTTCGTAGACGAAATTATCCATCTGGTAGACAAGCGTCAAGACTACGCTAACTACACCCGCATCCCCACAATTGCAGAATATGGGGAGCGTATAAGCCGCGCTGCTGGGCTTTCTGCCAACATAGAAATGGTGACAATCCAAACAAAGTTGGGCGGTAACGGCCCAATCCTTTCCAATGCTTTGCTTGAGTACGGTGTAGAAATTGTATACGTAGGGGCTTTAGGCACGCCGGACATTCATCCAGTATTCAAGCCTATGGCAGACAAAGCAAAGGCTGTATACAGCCTAATAAACGCCGCCAGTACAGACGCGTTGGAATTTGAAGACGGTAAAATTATGATGGGCAAACATTCTGTACTCAAAGAGCTGACATGGGAAACCATGAAAAACGGCATGGGCGGTCCCGCAGGTATAGCCAAGCTTATCAATGAAAGCAATCTCTTTGGTATGGAGAACTGGACGATGATTCCGCACATGAGTGCTATATGGGAAGGGCTTATAGATGAAGTATTCCCGCTGATTGAAGACCGTCCTGTGAAGCCCTTAGCCTTTTTCGACCTAGCTGACCCTGAAAAACGTACCCGTGAAGACTTATTAAAGGCTATGAAGCTGGTAGGCCGCTTCGAAGATAAATTCCGTACTATTTTGGGTCTTAATGAGAAGGAACTATACCAAGTTGCCGAGGTATTGGGTGTAAAAACCATAGACGCGCCCAGCGCCGAAAAGATAAAGCATGCTGTAGAAGAAACACATAAGCGCCTAGGTATATATTGTCTAATGGTACACACAGTGCGTATGGCCGGTTGTATCGTTGCAGGGGGCGAATACATTGCTGTAGACGGCCCATACTGCGAAAAGCCTACTCTAACCACCGGTGCAGGAGATAACTTAAACTCAGGTTTCTGTCTGGCTCAAGCATTGGGACTAGGCCCCCTTGAGTCGTTGACATTGGGTGTTGCTACATCGGGCTACTATGTACGTGAAGCCAAAAGCCCCACCTTTGATGAAGTTATCCAGTTTATCCGGCGGTGGGATGCCGGGCAGATAAAAGAATAGTCTTTATTTGTGAAAGGGGCGGACTATGTTCGCCCTTGTACATATTATGAAATCTGAGAGTAAGGACGGCAAGGTCATGGCAAATACAATGTTTATCATAGACCGCATAGAGGATGGTATAGCCGTCATAGAATGCCGCGCGACGAAAGAGATAATAGAGCTACCCAAAAATACCTTGCCAAAAGGTGTTAGGGAAGGGCAGTTGCTGGTTAAAGCCGGTGATACCTTTACAATAGACCACGAAGCCATCCAAAAGCGCCGCGAGGAACTAAAGAAACGTCTTGAAAATATATTTGGCCGCGGGGTTAAGTGAAGCAGGAGTGATGATTGGATGTCAAGCAGGGAAAAGCCGTCAAATCATTTTTATTTGAGTGACCTTTTTCGATTTATAGAAAACAATATATCGGATAATTTAGATACCGAAATACTTTCAAGAACTGGTTATGTCTCGTCACCAAAATTGTATCGAGATTTCTATAATCTAACCGGGCATTCAGTCAAAGAATATATTAGAAAGCGCAGACTCTCAAATGCCTTAGCATTGATTAAAACATCAGAGATGGAACTTACGGATATGCTTTTCAATGTGGGTATTCCTCAGCCCTGCTATGTGGATTGGTTTGTAAATCTCACAAATGATTATAAGTCCTGATGGGGAACGCATAAACATGCTAAAGAACTTAATATTATTTTCCTAAACGCCCGAGGCGCAACCGCGATTAATACAGGGGGGCTGGGAGTTTCAATCCGCACGCCCCATATGGGGCGCGTCTATATCCAGCTTGCCATCCGCTCCAGGCAATACAAGTTTCAATCCGCACGCCCCATATGGGGCGCGTCGATGCTTTAATTTCGGAGTTGAATAATATCAAAGTTTCAATCCGCACGCCCCATATGGGGCGCGTCGCAGAATATTGGGACATTAAAGATGTGGAATATTTGTTTCAATCCGCACGCCCCATATGGGGCGCGTCTACGACGAATTAAAGATGCAGCACGAGCGGGATGTTTCAATCCGCACGCCCCATATGGGGCGCGTCGAAATGATATCTTGGATAGATTCTCCTACCTTGTGTTTCAATCCGCACGCCCCATATGGGGCGCGTCCCGGCGTTTCATTTCCAGAAGTCGCTACCCCAACAGGTTTCAATCCGCACGCCCCATATGGGGCGCGTCTTCAGCCGCTCCAATATGCGTTCGAGGTCGTGCTTGTTTCAATCCGCACGCCCCATATGGGGCGCGTCATGCATCCACCAAGTCTTTTAATGCGCCCACGGGGTTTCAATCCGCACGCCCCATATGGGGCGCGTCGACGATGATTCGGACGATATGAGCATGTGGGGCGTTTCAATCCGCACGCCCCATATGGGGCGCGTCTTGAACAGCATCCTACAGCAAGACGATGGCGAAGTTTCAATCCGCACGCCCCATATGGGGCGCGTCATTTTATAGGCAGTATAACTAGCCTGCGGATAAAAGTTTCAATCCGCACGCCCCATATGGGGCGCGTCGATAATCCGTTGTCACTTTAAAGTAGTCAGCAAGCAAGTTTCAATCCGCACGCCCCATATGGGGCGCGTCACGAACCGCTGTATTTGCAGAAAAATGGCCGGACTACGTTTCAATCCGCACGCCCCATATGGGGCGCGTCCTGATACATAATTTCCATGCTTGAATTTTATTATTGGTTTCAATCCGCACGCCCCATATGGGGCGCGTCCCTAAGACCGCCGCAAAGTATCTTGCTGAATGTGTTTCAATCCGCACGCCCCATATGGGGCGCGTCAAAAATCTGATTCCGATAGTAAACCGCCAAACTCGTTTCAATCCGCACGCCCCATATGGGGCGCGTCAGCCGAACACTTCGAGGGCGAAAAGGAGCTGTATGTTTCAATCCGCACGCCCCATATGGGGCGCGTCGTCGCGCAGAGGGTATTTACTGTCCAAGGTGATGTGTTTCAATCCGCACGCCCCATATGGGGCGCGTCGCTGGGCATATTTTCATTAAAATCACCCAGTCGTGTTTCAATCCGCACGCCCCATATGGGGCGCGTCGATTGTGTTGAATAGCGTCCCCTTGCCGTTACGAGTTTCAATCCGCACGCCCCATATGGGGCGCGTCTTATTCTGCAAACTACGCAGATGGCAGGCCTAATTTGTTTCAATCCGCACGCCCCATATGGGGCGCGTCAAGACATACAGTGTAAATGACACAAGTTGCGGAGCGTTTCAATCCGCACGCCCCATATGGGGCGCGTCAGTTCAAATACTCCTGTGTACACTATCAATGTAGGTTTCAATCCGCACGCCCCATATGGGGCGCGTCGAATGGCTAGTCTAACTGGCAAGGCAGCGGTCTTGTTTCAATCCGCACGCCCCATATGGGGCGCGTCAACTACATAGCCGTATATTACCATATGCGGCATGTTTCAATCCGCACGCCCCATATGGGGCGCGTCAACATAAAGGCAATTGAGGAAATCCGCATATATGTTTCAATCCGCACGCCCCATATGGGGCGCGTCAAATGGGTCAATATAACCATTGCATGAATAGTGAGTTTCAATCCGCACGCCCCATATGGGGCGCGTCGCTAGTAGTGCAGATATCTGTAGGACTAGGACTATGTTTCAATCCGCACGCCCCATATGGGGCGCGTCCAACATCAACACCTTCGCCGATGCACTCCGTTGGGTTTCAATCCGCACGCCCCATATGGGGCGCGTCTGCCTATTTGCAATGGTTGCATGGTAAATGTGTAAGTTTCAATCCGCACGCCCCATATGGGGCGCGTCGCCTTGGAAGCGGCAGAGCGTGCCAAAATACGCGTTTCAATCCGCACGCCCCATATGGGGCGCGTCATTACCCCGCCAGCATTGGCATACGGTAAGTGGGTAGTTTCAATCCGCACGCCCCATATGGGGCGCGTCGGCAACATTTGGCTATACTAAGGCAAAATGTTGGGTTTCAATCCGCACGCCCCATATGGGGCGCGTCGTAACTTATTCGCGCCCCAGTTTTCCCCTTTAGGTTTCAATCCGCACGCCCCATATGGGGCGCGTCAAAGACTTTCGGCCACAACTCCAAACATACAAGGTTTCAATCCGCACGCCCCATATGGGGCGCGTCGTAGTCGACATCCACACAAGGGAATGGCTATCACAAGTTTCAATCCGCACGCCCCATATGGGGCGCGTCAAACGAACGCAAGCACACAGACGGTATCGGCATGGTTTCAATCCGCACGCCCCATATGGGGCGCGTCGCCCCGCTTTCCTCATCCCACGCGGCTATAGTATCAAGTTTCAATCCGCACGCCCCATATGGGGCGCGTCGTGTAATTGAATAGAGTTGCATTGCCTGTTAGATTGTTTCAATCCGCACGCCCCATATGGGGCGCGTCAGTCGGCAATGGGGCAAATCGAAACAGCGCGGGAAGTTTCAATCCGCACGCCCCATATGGGGCGCGTCATACCTCTTTTGTAGCCTTGTTAACACGCTCTTGTTTCAATCCGCACGCCCCATATGGGGCGCGTCTGGAAGCGGATGAACATATGACGGACGCCCAAATTGTTTCAATCCGCACGCCCCATATGGGGCGCGTCATGCCCGGACGTGGAGGAGTTAACCCGCCACCTTGTTTCAATCCGCACGCCCCATATGGGGCGCGTCCGCACAAAAAAGCTGTGAGTAAGTTGATGGGGAGGTTTCAATCCGCACGCCCCATATGGGGCGCGTCGAAATCACGGTGTATACGGTGAGAAATTCAGGTTCAGTTTCAATCCGCACGCCCCATATGGGGCGCGTCCAAAACCGTGAATAATGTTATTCATGGTATTTGTGTTTCAATCCGCACGCCCCATATGGGGCGCGTCTATGTGTTACGGCTTATATCCTCATATTTACTATGTTTCAATCCGCACGCCCCATATGGGGCGCGTCGAAATAGCTTGTTAAAATTGTATCGTCGTATGCGTTGTTTCAATCCGCACGCCCCATATGGGGCGCGTCTCTTTTTTGCGTTGTATCTCAATACTTAATATGTTTCAATCCGCACGCCCCATATGGGGCGCGTCTATTGAGTTATACAAACCCTTACATATATATAACGTTTCAATCCGCACGCCCCATATGGGGCGCGTC